>SCPN01000214.1_pt1:0-287500 | contig 291026 bp, 283 predicted proteins | sample 6106831 | NCBI WGS metagenome assembly SCPN01 (sample SAMN10720447, study PRJNA508395) | human gut metagenome | isolation source: Participant 1, 0 month
AGAAGCTCATCCGGCAAACTGCCTTTCTTCGAAAGCAGACACCCGCCTGATTTTACGGAGGATGGCTTGGACTCTTTGCGTGCGTTACTTCCGTACACGTATCCTTCTATCTCCCCCAGGGAATGAACATGTTGGTGACGGCGGAGTTGTCTATCAGCTCATCTGTCGGATCGATGCTGTTCCGTTCGTAAAGCAGGTCTTTTATGCCTTCTTCATTTCGGGCATATTCGTCGGCTTTTCCGTCCGCTTCCATGGCTTTCCTTATATCTGCAAGATACTCTTGCAGGTTGTCGTGCTCCTGTTCGGCATACCATTCCCAGACCTGTTCTTCCAATGGATGGAGGCTGTTCCGTCGGATGCACCGTTCCTGCAAGTCCTCATGGTTGTCCAGATTCTCATTGTAGTCCACATAGTAGAGGCTGACATATCGGGGGACATAGTCTTTCCAGGATTTCGGGGGCATATTCAGACTGCTTTCCGTCCGGTGACCACCTGATGATTGTGGATGGTTTTCTGTCAAAATTGTTGTGTTCATTTGTCTATTCGAATTATTGTCCGGCAAGGGTGTTGACTGTACGCATTTGGGAAAGTTGCAGTTTCACCACCTTTATTTTTTCAATCAGTTCATTCTCTCTTCGGAATGACGGGGTACATTTTGTACGCCGCATCCCGGCTCCCCAGGGGATTTTGTCACACGCCTTTCTCAGGCGTGCCCTTTCGTGTCAGGGCGGACTCCAGACGTGCAAGTTTGCGTTGCAACGATTCTTCGGTCATTGTTTTCATGATTCCATCATTTTTTTGAGATATGACGACTGCCGTTATCGGGCTGTCGCCATACCGGGTTGATTATTCAATTTACATTTCCGCCTTTTCTCTTCTGATATTGCGTAAGGCGTATAGCAGGTACAGGAACAAGTCCCTGTCATAAATCCGGAAGAAGAACGGCTCTTGCGTTTCCTTGACCGTTCCGGTAAATGATACGGACTCTCGGTTCATGGGGAACTGGAGAAGTTTTCCGTTTGCCAGCAGGGTGTGCCTTCGTTTTTTTGCCTCTTCCAGAAAGATTTCCATATCATCCCGCCTCTTGTGTGCGGATAAATAGAAATGATGGCGGCGCAGGCTGAGCAGGATTTCCGCCATGTTTTTTCTTGCGTTTCGAATATCCGGCTCCTCATCCGGGCCGGTGACCAGGTTGCAGATGAATTTTTTCTCTCCGTCCGTATCAGTGAAGAAATAGGGTGTGAAGATACTGCCTGTTTGTTTTGCCGGTAATGGCACAGGCCGGCCCTTTGGTGACACCGCCTCTGAAAGTGAGGCTCCGGTAATGTCCCTCCATCTGCCTTTCCAGTTCTTTTCTGGGTGTGGTGACGGAGCGCAGTCCGGTGAAATAACGTCCTTCCACATGAAAACAGAATGTGTACAGGTCTCTGAAGCAGGGCTCGCCGATGAAAAAGAAATTTCTGGTATGTCGGACGGGCGGCAGCATATCCATGTTCTCATAGTATTGGCTTTCTGTTATTTCCTTGAACGGAAGGCACTTGGATTTCAAGTGGATACGGAACATCTTGTCTGCCGTGTTCCTTGAGACGGTGACAAGCCGGGGATTGTCCTCTCCGGCTCTCAGCTCTTCCAGCGTCTTGTGGGTATAATCGCAGTGTATGCCGTCCGACATGGAGGTAAGGAAGCTCCCGTCGAAACGGTACGGGTCGATGACGAATCCGGGTCTTGCATTTTTCATGGCTCAGATGTTTTGAAGGTTCAACACTCTCTTGGCGGCACTGAGTGCATTGGAGGTAAGTTGCCGTTGCCATGCCTTGTTTTTGGGTGACCAGCGGAATCCGGCGGATTTCAGTTCCTTGCGTCTGCTGTCTTCGGGAATTCTGTCAAACAGGATTTGAAGGCGGTCTTCCCCATAGTTCCATACAAGTGTTCCGCCCTCGAACGGCACTTCCTTGCTTTCCTGACTTTGCACCGCTTTCAGCTTTTCGCGCATCCGTTCCGCAAGTTCCGGCAATTGGAAGAATTTGTTTCTTTGGGTGATGACGGGTTTCTTCACCCTTGCGTTATATTCGGAAATGAAGTCCACCGCTCTGCGGACGATTTCCACTTCCCCGTGATTGGCAAGGGTGGAGACCTTGTTCAGGATGCTGCTGACGAACAGGGCACGGCTGTAGCCCCGGCATTGTCCGGTATCGATCCCGTGGATGGTGTCGGCGCTGCTCCTGATGTCGCGTTTGAGCGTCTGCCATGCCTTTTCCCGCTTCTCTTCCTCCGGTCTGGCGGTTTCCTGTTTCCGTTTGACGGATACAAGGACCTTTTGCCGCCAATCGCGGAATTCCTCGTAGCGGTTCCGGTAGCTTTTGTTCATTTTTTCCTGCCTGCGGTAATCAAATCCGCCCCGTCCCGTCACCATCGGGTTGGCGCAGCGCGAGAGGGCCGAGAGCTGGGCGGACAGCTTTTGCCGGTAGGCGGTGATATAGGTTTCCCGTTCCCCTTCCGGCATGAGTTGCAGGTCGTTGTGCAGCTCCTCCCCGTAAACCATGATGTCCGTTTCTCCGCGAATCTCCGGATCGAAGGAACTCCAGGCGTATGCGTCGCAGGCCTGTTTCCACATATCCTCCAGATAGCCCGGATGTTTGAATGCTATGGCTTCCCAGTCTTTGAAGTTACTGGAATGCAATTCGTTCCGGTCTTCCGGATTTCCGTACAGATGTACAAAGTGGTGCATTCCGTGATGCTCCTTTCTGAAATGGAACGGTACGGGAGGATGGTCCGTACCCTTTTCCCGGACCATCGTGACCCGGTGTGCGTTCTTTACGGTAAGGTCCGTTACTTGTTCTTCCCGGACCTTTGTTGCTGTCGTTTCAGTCATAACCATTGCTTTTTTGATGTCAGCTGTAAATCATTTCGTCCAGTTCTTCGTCCGGCAGTGTGCGGATTTCCTCTTCCGTGCAATAGTAGGCTATGCTCTCGTCCAGCTCGAAAGCTGCCGGGTCGAGGCTTTTGATGCCATCCAGCAGTTCCTGTTCCAGCCTTTCTACGGAAACTGTATAGTTTCCGTCTTTGCCTGTACTTCCCGTGCCGGATAACTCTTTTCCCGATAGACCAGCGTGGTGATTGCAGGATTCGTATTTTCCTGTCCTGTTCGTACTTTGGTTACTGTCATCTTGTTCATACTTCTACTGTTTTAAAGTTAGACATGACCGGCTCCGTGGAGCCAGTGTTTCGATTTCTTACTTGCCGGGCAGCCCTTTGCCTTGATTGTGCAAGGCTTGGCAAAAGAAAATACCGGAGCGAAGCGGGATGATTTCTTTAGCCAATCAGCCCTGAAAGGGCCGCCTTGCGCAATCAGAGGCAAAGGGCTATCTTCTGGTAAGAAATGAAAGAATGGCAGGTGTTTATGGATTTTCGGATACAAAAAAAGCCATCCTTGCGGGGACGGCTTTAATGGTGTGTTGTACGTCTATTGTGCCATACGTTCCTTTACATTGTTCATGGCTTCTTTCAGGCTGCTGTTCATGACCCGTGCGTAATGTTGGGTCATGCGTGTGGAGCATGCCGAGCATGACGGACACATCCTGCAAGGAACGTTGTTGGCGAGCGTGACGGTGGTTCCGAAAGTATGGCGGGCCACATGCGTGGTCAGATTTTTCTTTATGCCGCAGAAATCGGCGATTTCCTTGAGGTAGCTGTTCATTTTCTGGTTGCATAAGACAGGCAGGCAGCATCCTTTCTTTATGCAGACCGGGTGTTCCCTGTATTTTTCCAATATGGCCAGGGGTAACGGGCAGCAGCGGGATGTTGCTGATGGAAGACGCTTTTCTGCGGCGCTCCAGCTTGACCCTTCCCTTCCTTATCCACCAGTCCCCGAGATTGTCCTGCACCAGATTCTCATTGTTCAGGCCGGCTACATCGGAGAACGCCAGGCCGGTGAAGCAGGCAAAGACAAAGATATCCCTGACCAGTTCAAGCCGGGGAACCGCGAATTTTTTCTTTATGACGGCCTGTAGCTCGTCGTAGGTCAGGAATACCGGATCGGTCTCGTCCTGCTCCATCTTATAACCGTAAAAGGGATTCTTACGCATCCATTCCTTTGCCAATGCCATATTGGTGAATTTCTTGAAGCATTTCATGTAGCGGACTATCGTGTTCCGGCACAAGCCTCCTTCCGTTTTCAGGTAGATGTCAGACGCACGGATGAACTCCGGTGTCAATTCGTGGAAGGTGATGTCCTCCTTGCCATAATAGGAGGGGATAAGCTGCCGCAATTTCTTCACCACATTCTTATATCGGTTAATGGTGACAGGGGAATAGTCTATATTCACCAGGCTTTCCATTTCCTCGATGCCTTCCTGCATGGTGCCGAGCAGCGTACGCATTCCGGTATCTTTCCGAAAACTCGTTTCAGGATTAGTTTCAGGGGTAATCAGGGCCTGTTCCAATACCAGTTCCTTGTGTTTCTCAAGGGCACGGGCATGTAATTCCGCAATATAGGTGTTCAATGCGACGGATGCCCTGTCCCTGCCTTTGCTGCATCCTTTGGCCGCGTTCCATAAGTTCAGAGGCACGCTTCTTTGGATACGTGCGTCGTCATAGTCTCCGTTGATGGTTATCCGCATCAGTACGGGCGCCTCACCGTTTTCAACAATTTCGTTTTGAGCACGAAAAGAATGTTCATTGTTCCTTGTTTCATCACTTTTGTTTTTTAGAAGTGTTACATCCAATTGTTTCGTCAAAACCGGATGGCATGAGGAGGTGAGACGAAGTGTTAAATTCGGTGGCTTTTTTGAGCGGCTTGTGGAAAAGCCATAGAAAAGCCATAAAAATCCCATTTTCCCAGGTTCGAATTGCCTTTGGTATCCCGGGTTCGATTCCTTTTTTTCATTCTGATGGGACATTCCGTAGTTTTAAACTTCTTTCACAATTTCAAGCTCATTCGGCCATGTGTGCAAAATTACTTTTTTACACTGGAGATTGATGTTGACAAATGGTTGAAAAACAATGAAATATGGTGCGTGTTTATGGCTTTTTTCAAAGCCTTAAAAAAAGCCACTGAATTGGCAAAATCCAACTTCACAAATATGTAATGAAATGCGTAACGAGGGTAAAAAAAGAACCCTTGAACTATCTCTAATTCAAGGGTTTTCTAAAAGTGAAAGTTTTTTTGGTGGTGCCACCAGGAATCGAACCGGGAACTCATTTTTAAATCATTTATTTAAATATCTGACAGTCAATCATCTACTAATTATGTAGCTATATTATAGTTCAATTCCTGTTTGTGACATATATATTTATAGTATAATGCTGATAATCAGATATTATTTGATGATTATCTTTGGAAAACCTTTGAATAAGCCATGTGCATATTTCTGATTTTGCTAATAAACCATTCAGTTCTATCCGAATTACTCTCGACGCCTTTCTTGATTGCAAGCTAGGCTTGGTTTGCACAAACCTTCTATATAATCGAGATGAGTAAATTCTATGATTTCCCATTCGTGGTATATAGATACAGTTCTGTTTGATCACCATTTATCTCATAAAAATAGGTATAACAGAGTCTTCCGTTGTGCTTCTTCCGGAAATAGAAGATGTTTTTTCCCCTATCTTGTGGATGACCTTAGCCCGGTGTATATTCTCTTTGGTTAATGAAATGACTTACTGGTTCGTTACTTGTCCTTCATGAATCGGCAAACATTTTAATTTATTCATATTTTTATTCCTCTTTTAATTAGATGTGACCGGTTTCGTGGCGTCAGTATTTTGTTTTCTTACTTGCTGAATAGTTCGTTGCCCTCTGGTACATACTACGGAGGAATCGCTTTGTTAATCAGGAGCTAAGGAGCTGTATTATAGGTAAGAAAGGAAAATGTTGGTTAGGGATTTCTATAGAAAATAGAAGAATTAAGGGGCGCTGGTAAATAGGTAAAATATAGCTGTTCTCAGAAAAAATTAGTAAGTGAAAATCCTTCGTTAATATGAAAAACCGAGAAAGATGCCATGTTCTTCATCGGAATAGTATTTCCTTATGCGAATTATCTGCAATTTGCATAAGGACCACTGTATAACCCGTTTTCGGCATGGTTACAGATGGATAACGTTGCGAAGTCCTAACTCTGCCTTGATGTTGCTTTTCTCTCGTTTTTTTAAGTCATTTTTTTCAAAATACCTATCCATCAATTCCTTTACTATATTTTCTGTGTTTCATTTTTTATTAGTACCTTCGCTGTTAAAATTAAAACATAATAAAATGATATGGAAAAACACACTTTTCAGATGATGACAGGCTATATCTACAAATGATGCAAGACAACATTACACGTATGGCCATCAATAGTACCAATTGCAAGTCGTGGATGGTGATGTTGATGTCGGGCTTTTTGGCATTGGGATGTAGTATTAATGATTTGAATGGGTGGATATGGATTGCTATAATTCCTGTGATAATCTTTTGGTATCTGGATTCTTATTATTTGGAGATGGAACGAAAAATGCGAAATCGGGAACTTGACTTCATTATAAAAGCAAAGGGAAAAGATGATATTGAAGCATACAATAAGGCTTTATACAACTTTAAACCACTTAGCATGAATAGTATATCTCATGAACAGGAGATTCAGGGGTTTGTGATAACTAACAACAGATGGTACACATCTTCTATAATCCCACTGTATGGAGGAACTATAATGATTATTATTGTGTTGACTGTTATTATCAACTTTGACTCGATATTGAAACTGTTAAATATCCATTAACGGCACGAATTATATATGGCAGAAAGAAACATAATATTTTTATCAGTCACTACGGTGAGGACGAAAGACAATTGGACTCATTGAAGCAAAGGCTAAGAGATCATGGTTGTGATATACGCAACAGTTCGGTTGAAAAAAATATCGTCCATATAAAGTGACTAATGCCACAATAGCCCGATATCTTAGGATTTGTATCAGATGGGCTAAAACATTTATTGTAATGATAGGTGAACATACGCATAAACGCCCTTGGGTGAATTACAGGAAATACGTAATGCAGCAAGGCAGGGAAAAGTAATAATAGGAATATATGAGCATGGATGTAAAGATGATGTTGAACTACCAGAAGCGTTCAAGCGGTATGGAACAACTACACTTGGTTGGAATTCTGTTGATAAACTTATAGATGTTATTGAGGGAAGAATAGTTGTTTCAGAGAATCCTAATGGAAGTGCGAGTGGTCCAATCCAAAATATTATCAGAATTAAATGCAATTAATATGAACTGTTTCAGATATAAAATTGAACATGACTTTGGATTTGCCCCAAATCCATTTCATGGGACTCTTTCTTTGGCTACCTGTAAGGGTGACATTCGGAAAAACAAAAATCTACAATTGGGAGACTGGATTGTAGGACTAGGTAGTAAGTCTATGGGAAATCTACATCATATAGTATTCGCTATGAAAGTTGAGGAGAAGCTTACATTTGATCAGTATTGGAATGATGCACGCTTCTTGTGTAAGAAGCCGAATCTTAACGGTTCGCTGATTGAGATATATGGTGATAATGTGTATCATACGGATGAATCTACGGGTAAGGTGATTCAAGAGAATTGTGCCCACAGCAAGGATAACGGTATAGTGGATGAAGGGCATTATAAGAGAGATGTAGAAGGCCAATATGTTTTGCTGTCAAAAACTTTCTATTATTTTGGTGACCATGCTCCACTTATTCCGGAAGAGTTTAGCTATATACTGAATGATTCCCGGAATCTGAAATTCTGGGATTTGTACGGTGAGTCTCAGAAGATACAAAAGTTTGTAGATTGGTTAGCTTCCAATTACAAGTACGGTATTCATGGTGACCCATGTAACTGGAAAGAATACAATTTGCCTAAGATGGACATATATGAAGAGTAGCAAAGAAGTAACACCTAACGATGAAACCCTACGCTATTATTTCTATTTCGTTCAAGAACGTATGAATATGTTCTGGCGAAAGGTGGAAGGTAAATTCATTTATACGGAAGACCCTATACTTAGGATGTACAAGTTTACAAATGTGTATAGAGCTACAGACAGGGTCAGTCAATATCTCATCAAAAATGTAATATATAAGGATATTGAACAATATACACCAGAAGATGTATTATTAAGGATATTGGTTTTTAAGATATTCAACAAAATTGAAACCTGGGAGTTTCTTGAGAATCAGTTAAGTGAGCCAATATGTGTTAATAATTTCAATCCAAAGATTATTAGCGGATGGCTAACTAAGAGGCAGCGTAAGTATCCAATATTTAATAATGCATACATGATGACAGGTTCTCATCATCTTTATAACTATTTGCCAACGAAACATGAAAAGTGGCTTACAATGATAAAACAAGAGATTATAGATAGTGGGCTAATAGTAGATATTCTTAATGCTAAAACCATGGAGGATGTTTTTCGACTTCTACAAGGCTGTTCATTTTTGGGTAGTTTTCTTGCCTATCAATATACTATTGATATGAACTATAGTCCATACATCAATTTCTCTGAGAATGATTTTGTAAAAGCAGGAATAGGTGCAATTAGGGGAATAAAGAAATGTTTTTTATGCTATGGAAACAAATGTGAGGATGCCATATGGTATGTGAAAGAACATTTTAATGATTTGCAGAAAAGGTATGGATATACTTCATTCCATCCCTTGCTAGGACATGAGCCTACACTTATTGATTTGCAGAATTGTTTTTGTGAAACAGACAAGTATCTTAGAGCAAAAATGCCGGAATTAAGGATTGGTAATGTGCGAATTAAGCAAAAGTATATGCCTCATACAGATCCAATACAATTCTTTTTTCCTCCAAAATGGAATATTGTAGAGATGTATAAATATAAACCGATCGTGGTTCCAACTTTGTTTGACTTATGAAGTTAAAAGAAATAACAATTGAGATTACACAACAGTGCCCAAATTATTGTATACACTGTTCGTCGATGTCATCGCTCTCTAAAAATCATATGATGCCATTGGAAAAAGTCAAAGAGCTAATCGATGATGTAGATATTTTAGGATGCGAACAGATTAGCTTTTCTGGAGGAGAACCATTCCTACACAAAGACCTTGTAAAAATGGTAGCTTATGCATATAGAAAAGGGATGAGGGTAGCTGTTTATACAAGCGGAATATATAATGATAGCAAAGGATATTCCGCAATACCCATAAAGCATTTGATGGAGTTGCTGCCATATTCATGTAAAATAATCGTAAACTACGAAGCCAGTACTCCCGAAACATACGATACTATTATGGGTACCAAAGTTGAAGGCTGGAGGCTACTGCATGAAACGATACTCCATTGCGTCAGAATGGGACTGGAAATTGAAGCACATACAGTGCCGATGCCCATTAATTATAGGCAGATACCTGATATTATAATGCAATGTTCTGCTTTGGGAATAAAAAAGGTTAGCTTCTTGCGTTTGGTCTTTCAAGGAAGGGCAAAGGATAATGAAAGATTGACCTTGCTCTCTGAAGAACAGCAGAATGAAGCGAAAGCGATAATATACAAAATGCGTGAACAATTACCCAATCATATCAGGATTGGAATCCCCCTTTCTGACTGCTCAGGGAGTGTAAACTGCTTAGCCGGCACTACCAAACTTAACGTGCGGTATGACGGTAATGTATATCCATGTGAAGCATTCAAAGATGATGCGAATAATGAGAGTTTTACTCACACACCGCAAAATGTATATAATAATAGATTAATAGATATATACCAAAATAGTGCTTTTTTGGTAGAAGTAAGAAAAAGTCTTGAAGAGTATCATTCTGTTTGTAATAAAGAAAAATGTTTTAATCAATATCTAAGAAAATATGGCAAATACTGATTTTAGGCATCTGAATGCTTTACGGGGAACGTATGGCAATTTAGATGCGTGTGTAAATACTATTAGTACCCAAACAGGTGCAACAATTGAATATCCTTTAGATAAAGATATTAGAGAATTTCTTGAAAAAATACGCATTGCAGAGACGGATGAGGAATACAAGATATTTGAATATTCCAAAGATATAAAAGAGTTATGGGGAATCTTGATAAAGAAATCCTTAAAATGTCTACGCTATTTCGATTCTCGTGAACCTTTTCAGGAAAAGGCAAACAAGCATCCCCATGCATGTGGTGTTTCTGACCTTCAAAATTACTTTGAGAAATATTCTGAATTTGAAACTACATTGTACGGCAGTTCCAAATATTATCGGGATCATGTGATGCATGTATTCCGAGTTTGGCTCATTGGAGTAAACCTTCTATTAAAGGATGGATGCAAATACTTGAAAAAATTGCAGTTGAATCTGGATATGATGTTAATGCACGAGAAACTGTCATTTGACACTAATATCTCTTACGCATGACCTAGGATATCCTTTGCAAAGCAATGGAGGTCATTGAAGGACAAAAGCATGATGTATTCTTTCGTCAGCAACCCTATGGTAACAATGGACTTATCCTTCAGTGGTGTACAAAGTTCCATGAACGATTTTGTCCTCCGTTTTATCGGTTCAAGAATGGGAAATAGATCCTGAATCAAGAAAAACGATTGAATACACAAAGGATCTTTTTAGGGAAGAACAACGATTAAGTGGTTTGGTTGGCGGGATAGAGATAACTATCTAAAAGGAAAAGATATGTAACGATTACAACCAAAATATTACTTTTTACCAGATTAGAACATAGCCAACATGGAATATTGAGTTCACTGATCATTTATAAACACCTTCTCTGTATTTTCTGGAATCTGATTACAGTCTTAACGAGGATTATATGTTTGATCACGAAGATTCCAGACAATATTACATAAGAAGAGAAATTTTGCGAGCTATAGCATCGCATACATGTCATGACATATATCAGAATGATATGTTACGATTCTCTCTTGCTTATTCTATGTGATGATGCGCAAGAATGGGGTAGAAAAAGTATAACAGAACTATATACAAAGCCTAGTAATACATACACTTTCGAAAGTATTGAATGTGCATTAGATGGAAAATCTTTTGAATGCAAGTTTAAAGATAAATATCAGGTAAATAGCGAATCTGTCAAGCAAGTGTTAGATCGTTTCAAACGTCAATCTAAAACATACATTAACATCTTTAGGGACGGACAAGATACCGTTTCTCGAAATTTCAACTTTACCAGACAGGTTGAAATAGACGTAATAGGCGGGAATAATGTAAACTACTTGCTGAAATTAATGGTGACAACAGAAGAACAAACAAAAATTGTGATAACAAAGACAGATGGAGAGCCTTTAGAGAAGAAAGATATTATGCAACAACTTATTTCGGATATCTTCGATAAAGAGCATCTAATACTATCAGAGGATAATAAAACGTTGATATTGGTGTTATAACATTATTGTCAGTCCGAACTATCTGACAGGAAAGGCGGTAGTTCTATGCTTATACCCGCTGAGAGAACATGATGAGGTACCTACAGGATGGACATACGTATTGATAATAATCTAGCAGAAAATGTCATCCCCCTCACATTGGGCAGAAAGTACTACCTGCTCTACAGTTATTATTAGGCGACGGTTAACATGAGTGAGTGCATCTCGTTATTGACTACGTGCATAAGCGCATAAAGTAACCTTATGTAGACACCTGAATGACGTAGTAAGAATGTCATATATGCAGAAGGTAACTTATGAGGAGCTGTTACAAATGCTGCCACACAGATGGAAGGACGCATACAATGGATGATGGAGATATAAATGATAGATGGGAAAACTTTCCGAGTCATGATATACTTAAATGATACAATTTTTAATAAAATTAGAATTAAATAATAAATCCAGAATGTTCTCTGAGATATATTGTTAAATATTTTACATGGTTTATGGTTGTATTATTCAAAACACCTATCTTTGTATTGTTGGAACAAGCTAAATTCCTATTGGAAAAACATAGAAGCTATATAGGTGCGAAATTGGGTGCTTTTTTTGAGAATATTTTATAACTTATTGAATATAAAAAGTGATTTTAAAATCCGTTAGTCCCGTCCGGACCGCTTTCAAAGAAAGTAAAATAGTAAAGCTCTGTAATTTAAAGATTACAGGGCTTTTTCTTTCCTCACTTATCAAGAATGACGGCTCACCTGCAAAACTCTATGTTTGTAAAACACTCGCAAAAGCAGGGCGGCAATCTGTTTTGCGGTGGTTTCTTCAATGATGTTGTAAGCGAAAATGCGATAACCTTGACGTTTTGTTTGAAAACGGGATTATGATGACAGGGCCTTTGCGAATAGAAGAAATAGGAGTGCTTTATGTTCAAATTATCCATTTTACCCTGTTTTTGCATGAATATCTCTGTTGGAGACGAAAGTAATGGGATTAGGTAACGGAAAGCCAGTGTTAGGCAACGCTACCGTATGTGTTTGGCGATACATACGGTAGGAATTGGGTACGCAACCTATAGGAATGGACGATGCATCCGTATGAAAAGCACCTTTCTCCTGCATAAATAGGAGATTAGGATGAATTAATCTCGCTAGAATGAAAGGGTATATTTAAGCAAAGTGCTATAATACAATTGATTGCTGATATTTTTTCTCGTATTTGGTAACAGCATGTACCTTTGCCCGGAAAAACGATTCTCCGGGGCTTCAGATTACATATTGTCATATTGTCAATTTGAGCGTATTACTTATCTTTTGAGTCCCTACCGTTGTAGAGACATATGCTATATATCCCACTATCCTGATAGAATCTTAAAGTTTCCATTTCGAGGGGATGAGACGCAGCACGCTACGTCTCTACAACAAGGCGACAAATTATATATATTAGCTGCGATTTGCTGGGACAAATCTTACATCTTGTCCTTTACTATTTCCTTCAGTAATTCGATTACGCTGTCTTTCTCTTTTAGCATTCGCTCATATAAGGCGTTTTTCTCGTTGTATAGTTCGATAACTTTATCGATCGGATTGAATGTCGGATTATTAAATATTGAACCTGCTTTATCATATAAGGTGCTAGAGACAATATTAATAGACGCAGCGTTATCAAGTTCCGTAATGGCTTCCACCGGAATGTTCAAGGCTAGGCGATCTTATCCAAGATCCCTGTTCCAGGTCTCTTTTCATAGCCAGAGGGTCGCCTGCGATAATCTCCTATTTCTTCCGCAAGAACGTCTTGATTTACATTACGCCATTCTCCACCGGCGTATATTAGCCCCATGGTTACATTTCTTCGCTGTCGTTTGCATTGCTTAATTAGTATATAATATTCAATCAGACAAAAGTATGAATTTAATTTGGGTGATGCTTGTTTGATAGAGTAATATTTTATCTGGTGGAGATAAATATATTATGTATCATTGCGATAGGACGTATTCCGATCCCTGCTTATGCGGGATCTATTATTAATTTACCGCACTAGGCTGGCAATGCGGGCAATAGTAAATGCTGCCTCCGAGGTAAGCCTCTTTCTGTATCCGTTCGCCACAGACGGGGCAAGGGTCATGGTGGAGGTGTTCTTCGATAGGGTAATTGCCTAAGGCGCCGTATAGATCCTTCTCGTATCCCGGCCTCCTCGGCAAGTCATCTCTTCCAGCGTGGATTTCACGGTGTTGAAGAGGCTGTCTATATCTTCTGATAAAGTCGATATTTTCGTTTCGGGAGATCCGGGCATTGAACAAGATATCTTGGCAGACTCCGTTGCCCAGGCCGGAATACGTTGCTCGGTGGCGAGTAACGCCTTCAGCGGATATATCTTTCTTGAAATTCCGGATGAGACTGATAAAATAGGCTTTATCGAATCTCTCGTCCAACGGACATAGCTTATGGATGCTACCTTGGTAATAGGGATTGTCAAACTCGCCTTTGAAAGCGTAGATGGAACCATACATCGAAACCGTGAAAGCTAGGAACGAGTCGTCCTCGAATACGATCATAAGCTGATATTTCTTCGGGGCCTTTTCCGCGGAGGTATAATAACGCATATTGGTTCCGTCTCCGATCAAGAGGTGGGTATCTGCGTCCATAAGGATGTCCACGAATGCGCCATAGCCTTGGGCGCCTAGGACCGTTCGTCCTACCAGCCTATTGGAGTATTCCGCCGGATCGCCATTATAGAACGTGAAACGGTGAGGACTGTTCGACTCGATAACATGCGCTATCCGTTTACCCTTTAGCGTTTCGCTAGCCTGTTTGCCAATGGTGGCGGATTCGGGAATCTCAATCATATTCGTATTGTTTTTAGAGGTGACGGGGTAATATAGGCATATTTTCCGTACCAATATTCATTGATACGGAAAATAGGAACCGGACTTTAATTCTGGGTCGGATAAAGGGCTTTCCTGTCTCGTCCACATCTGTCCAGTCTTTACGTTGACACTGGCCAAAGTGACCGAATTACCGTTGATTACCGCTTTAAATAAATAAGAGTTTCCCGCTTTCAACTCGCCATCCGGAAGGGGCACTTGGGTGGTGTAGGTACGGGTGCTGTTTTCATTGTCGGCGGATATTTCCAACGTGAGAGTCATGGGAGCCGTATGTCTTATCGGCAACATGATATATTGGGCGGTTAATCCGTTTATCCCCATCTTATCCGCTTTTCCGAAGGCGGTAGCAGGAGTGATGACACCTGTGCCCAGATCCATGGTAGCCCCAACCACAGGAGGAGTGATCATGGCGGAGACCAGTTGGTTGATCGTGATGCCTTCACCGCCGGTTAATTCTACTACGACTTGGGTAGCCACATGCCCATAAACAATCGGTATATTGATTTGGGAGCTATTTACATCCTGTTGTATGGCGCTCCACCAAAGATAATCGATACCGTTGAAGAGGGGTTCGGATACGCCACTCGTGAATGTCGGGGGAATCGTGGAGAAATTGTCGGATACGGCGTAGAAATTATAAGTGCCATTGGAGAGAAACATTTTATATCCGTCACTTCCTGTTAACACCCCGGGAGATGAGGTTATGTAAAGACCTGACGCCTCGGGGCTTCCCTTGGTTCCGGCGTTGCTGTCGAAGACATAAACCCTGCTTTGTATCCCTTTATTCATGGGAGACATGGAACGTAATAGGTTCCGGCCCTCCACGGAGGCGTTGAAAGTCACCAACGTACTGTTTCCCGGGTCCTCGTTTCCCGAAGAGCCGTTTGGGGTTGTTCCATCCTCAAAAATAATCGTGTTCTTGTTGCATCCGGCGAGGAGTAACAGGAACATCGTGCTAAATGTAAGCGCATTTGCCGCTTTCAGTAAATTCCGTATCATATAATTTGTGTTTAGTGAATAGTCTATATAATACATTTTGCGAACCGTTTTGGTTCAGAAAGCGGCAAATGTTTTAACCTTAATCTATCGGTTTCACGTAAGACCAGTGGGTTTGTATGATCTTCCATTGGTTGTCGGGGTTGCGTCTGTAAACCTCGGTGCAGTTCCATTTTATTACCTTGTCGGATAAGTAGCAATCAAGGTTGAACGTGAGAACCGCTATGTTTTGCGTGACTTGTACGATCGGGCGGATCATGTCGAAATGATCCGCCGGAGGAAGTTGCATACCTTTATAATAAGTGCGCAGTTGTTCCAATCCCTCTATTTTCGTCTCTAGGGAAGGATCGAAGTAAATCACGTCGGTGTCTGAAAGCTCTACGAATGCCATCGGGTCGGTCGAGGCTAGGGCCTCTTTTTCAAGGGAGATGATCATCTCCGGGATGTTCTCGTTTAATGTTTTGTTCTCCATATTCTTTTGTTGTGCGTTAGTGGATAACGTGCTTCCTAATATGGGAGCCGCTATCCATGATTTGTATTGTCTCATGATGCTTTATTTATTGATAGAGGCAAAATTAGACATACCGAATGGAGTTCGTATAATACGTATAAAGGAGGAAATAGTACTTTTTACGGTTTTGTATTCCTGCGATAGTTTAGCGGGGTCATGTTTGTTTGGGAACGAAATAGACGGATGAAATAGGATGGATCCTCGTAACCTAGAGCTTCCGTTATGGCGGATATAGGCAAGTCTGTATAAGTCAATAGCCGTTTACTCTCGATCAGTATTTTATTTAAGATATATTGTTTTGCGCTGATACCCGTAGCGTTTTTCACGATCTCATTCAGATAGTTCGGGGTGATGCAAAGCCGATCGGCATAGCTCCGGATGGAATGATCTTGCTTGAAGGAATGGTTTACTAACTCGATAAATCGGTCTACATAGATGCTTTTAGATCGGGCGTTTGTGTCTGGAGGTAAAGCGTTCGAGCTAGCGTATAGCCTGTTGAGCAACATTAATGTCTCGTACAACAAGGCCCGGAGCAAGTGTTTGTCTTTCGACTGATAGTCCTTGATCTCTTTATCGATCTCCGAGATCAACTCGGAGATGCGGCCATAGGCTTTCTTGTCGAGACTGAGCTTGGAAGACCGTCTTTCCGTATGGAAATAAGAGAGGTTCCGGAGAAATGCCGGATCATTGAAAAAAGAGAGCAGGAACTCTTCCTCAAAGATAAGAGCGAATCCGTCTTGTATCGTTTTATCGTCCCATTTACGTATTTCGCCGGGCCGGGTAAAGATGATATCTTGAGGCTTTACCCGGTTCGCTTGATGATCGATAAGGAATTCTCCCTCCCCGCTAGTGATCAATGTTATATCGTAATACGTCAATATATGTACGGGTTGTTCCTTGAGATACTTCTTGATCGTGTTCAAGGGAACGACGTCGATAAGTAGCTCATCGCCGTATTTGTGTTTATAGAAGTCGTATTGCGGTATATTATGATTCATCTGCTCATGTTTTTTATTTGAAAAGCATAGGAGCGAATTGGAGGAGATAAGCCCGCCAATTGGCCCAGATATGCCCTCGGGTGGATTCTACGTACTGGTATTTCATACCTAGGCTATCCATTCGCTGGCGGAATTGCTGGTTTGCGTCGTACAGGAAATCGTCCTTTCCGATACCGATCCAGAACAATTGATAACCGGATCTCTTGAGGTTTCCTAACTTCTCGTCGAGATTCGTGTACATCGGGCTATTGGGGTCTACACCATTGGCGCTGAGTCCGGCGGAGAAAAGTCCTATATAGTTAAAATAGTCCGGATAATTCAATGATATATATAATGTATGGAAACCACCCATCGAAAGTCCGGCTATGGCCCGGTGTCGCTTATCCGGGATCGTACGGTAACGGTTATCGATGAAATGAATGATCTCGGTGAAACTCTTCTCGTACGAGCCATCCTTATAACCGGGGAAGCTGTTGCTCATGGCCGGCTTGTAATTCAGGTTATCGGGCGTTTCGCCGGGAGCGGCCTGTTTGCTGGGATTACCGTTTGGCATAACGACAAGCATTGGCTGTATCTTGCCTTCGGCAATCAAGTTATCCATGATACGGGCGGTACGGCCAAGCTCCAGCCAAGCGTTCTCGTCACCGCCACTGCCATGTAACAGGTACAGAACGGGATAAGACTGGATGTTCTTATCGTAAAAGGAGGCGTATAAACGCTAAGTCTTCGTTCGCTCCCGAGGATGTCCGAGTGATACCAAGTGGTTGTAACATTGCCATGAGGTACGTCACGTACTTGATAATAATCGCCATTTCCCCGTTGATATAGAACAGGCTGAACAAGGTGCCTACGTCACGGCAAGAGAATGGGTTGTTTGGGGCGATGTTATAAATACCATCTATATTTAAACGATAGGTGTACATTTCGGATGGCAGTGGGGAGTCGTATAGCTCCATGTACCGTTTTCCCTTTCGTCATCTGGCCATTGCCCTCGCTGGCTTCCCAGTCTCCTTTACGGAGACGGACTTCGCTTTGGGGCTTCTACATAGAAAGTGACGCTATTGTCTGGGTTGATCACGAGAGGTTCTACCTTATCGGTCTTGAATCCTACGTTCTGTTGGGCGAAAGCCATGGATAGCGGCAGTAAGAGAGCCGCGAGTAATGCTAGTCTTTTCATCTTATCTATACGGTTTAAAGAATTAAGTTATAGAGACAAATATACGATTTATTTCGGAAAAATAGAAGTTATACTTACTTGGCACTTGTAGTATATCTTTTGGGTAAAGTAAGTATATCTTCTTTAGTACTTTGCTGTATATATTCTTTTCTGGTTAGGATGATTCTTGCTGATTATAACTAATACATGATTTCACGTTACTACCTTTGCGGCTCTTCTATTGTTAATTAGTCTTATGTGTTTGCACAGTATTTGTTGTTTTGTGCGGCACATTTTATTAAAAGTGTGCAGTGTTTGAAAAAGTATTTATCTTTGCGACCGTTTTGTAATCAAGAAAAGTAAAACATGAAGAAAAAGTAGTATTAGGTGCGGCATTGATGATGATGCCTTTGGTTTCTTTCGCTGGAGGATATTTGACGAATACGAATCAGCATGCAGCCTTTTAAGGTCACTTTCGCGAGGTGCTGCAATTGATATAGACGGTGCTTTGTCAAACCCGGCGGGTCTTTCTTTTGCCGACAGACGGTTTCCGCGTTGGTGTGAGTATCCAAAGTGCTTTCCAGACCCGGATATTGATGCCTCTTTCAGTACATACAATGGTTTCGACCCAGTGAATAAGGTGCCGACAGTGAGCGACGTTCCCTATAAAAGTATTACAAAGGAAAGGCTGCCGCCCGTGATTCCGAGTGTTTTGCGGCTTACAAAAGGTGATTGGACGATCTCCGGTTTCTTTGCCATTACGGGTGGAGGTGGTAAGGCTTCGTTTGACGATGGTCTGCCAATGTTCGAATCGGCTGCTATGGCCGGTATCTTCCAGGAAAGTGTAGCGAAATATATAAAGACTGGCGGTCAAAGTCCCATCGTCACGCCGGATATGTATACTATTAACAGTGCGATGGACGGAAAACAGTATATTTATTCCTACAACTTGGCCTGTCATACAAGATCACGGATTGGCTTTCTGCCTTTGCCGGAGGCCGGATGAACTATTTCTCAGGAAACTATGACGGTATCTGGATGCAAAATTAAAACAGAATTTTGGTGGAGCAGATTTAATGAACCTGGCTTTGGATTGCGACCAGACAGGTTGGGGTTGACTCCGGTTTTGGGTGTCGATGTCAAATATGGTAAATTCAATTTCGGAGCTAAATATGAGTTTAAGACGAACTTGAACATCGAAAACAATACCAAGAAGTTGGATTATCCCGACAGTGCGGAAGGTTTGGTTGGCCCTTATAAGCATGGTGTAAATACGCCGAACGATATTCCTTCCATGCTTTCGGTGGCAGCTTCTTATCGGTTTTTGCCCATGTTGAAGGCTTCTGTTGAGTATCACTTCTTCGATGATAAGAAGGCGGGAATGGCCGGTGGAAAGCAGAAGGAACTGGAAAGAGGTACGAATGAGTATCTGTTTGGTATAGAGTGGGATGTTGTCAAGAGATTGACCATTAGCGGTGGCGCTCAAATTACAGATTATGGTTTGTCTGATAATTTCCAAAGTGATGTTAGTTTCTCCTGCGATTCTTATTCGCTGGGCTTTGGTGCTAAAGTGATGTTGAGCGAAAAAATGGCTTTGAACGTGGGATATATGTGGACAACTTACCACGATTATACCAAGAAGATGGACAACTACTGCGGCACGGGACTTCCTGGGCAGAATGTGTATAGCCGCACCAACAAGGTGTTCGGATTAAGTTTGGACTACGCTTTCTAAGCTTGAAAATATTCGTATCCTATTGAAAAAGGAAGCTGCCTGTCGTGTGGCTTCCTTTTTTTAATTCATGGGTATTCAACGGACTATATGAAACCCTATGCATTACGGCTCGTAACCATAGGTTTTAGTCGCTGTAAAGCATAGCTGGGTATGGCATAAAAAAAGAGGGTGCATGACGCATCCTCTTTCTTGATTATTTGTTTTACTTGTTGCCGATTATAACTGAATCCAACGTACATAAGCGAAGTCCATACGGTGAGGCAACTCCTTGTTTACAGGATATACACGGAAGCCTATCTTATGGTTACCAGCCTCGGAAGGAGTGGTCGTTAACTTGAAGAATAACTTGGAGCCTTCTTCCTTCATCAACTCGAACTGAGCGGTATTGATTGGTGACAGCGTGTGTTTCTCCGGATCTTCCTTCATGACAACCATTTCAGCACCTAACATACCTTGTAGTTCATGACGGTCGATTACCAAATTGAAGTTGTATTCTTTTCCTACAACCGGGCCATTCACCGTCAAATCTTGGTCGCAAGTGAAAGATTCCACTTGGAAGCTATCCCAATGTTGCGCAACTTCCTCTTTCAAGCAGCTAATTGCTTAGCGATCTCGTAGTTGTTAGCGGAAATATGAGCGGAACGAGTAGCCAATTTGTGATAGAAACGATCCTCATAATCGTCCAACATACGTTTCATCGTATAATCCGGAGCGATCTTGGCGATAGAGTTCTTGATATATTGGATCCAGTCCGGAGAGTAACCCTTGCTGTTCTTAGCGTAGTAAGTCGGGATGATCTCAGTTTCCAAGCAATGGTAGATCGTAGCCGCATCCAATTGGTCTTGGTATTGCTGGTTCTCATAAGTACGCTTGTCGGTCAATGCCCAACCTGCGCCTTCTACGTAACCCTCATACCACCAACCGTCAAGAACGGAGAAGTTCAATACACCGTTCATCTCGGCTTTCTCACCGGAAGTACCGGAAGCCTCTAACGGACGAGTCGGCGTGTTCAACCATACGTCTACACCAGAAATCAAACGACGGGCCAAACGCATATCGTAGTTCTCCAAGAAGATGATCTTTCCTAAGAACTCCGGACGGCGAGAGATCTCTACGATGTGTTTGATCAAACCTTGACCACCACCATCAGCTGGGTGAGCCTTACCGGTGAATACGAACTGAATCGGGAATTTCTCATTGTTAACGATCTTAGCCAAACGGTCTAAGTCCGTGAACAACAAGTGCGCACGCTTGTAAGTAGCGAAACGACGACCGAAACCGATCAGCAAGGCATCGGGTTGATCTTCTCTAGGATAGAAACCACCTTGGAAGGATCACCTTGGTTCTTCAACCAGCTATCTTTATATTGAACACGGATGTAATCAATCAATTTATTCTTCAAGGTCATACGGAGATTCCAGATTTCCTCGTCGGATACATTCTGGATTCCTTCCCAACATTTGCGATTTGATTGATCCTCGAAAAGCTTCGTGCCTAATTTATCCGCATAGAATTTCTTCATCTCCGTAGCGGCCCAAGTCGGCATGTGCACACCGTTCGTTACATAACCAACGTGCAGTTCATCCGGGAAGTAACCTTTCCAAACTGGGGCGAACATACGCTGAGAAACCTTACCGTGCAACCAGCTTACGCCGTTAGCCTCTTGGCAAGTGTTCAAGGCGAATACGCTCATGGAGAATTTCTCGTTAGAGCCCGGGTTCTCACGTCCCATATCGATGAAGTCTTGCCAGCTAATACCTAACTTGCCGGGGAACTCACCCATGTAACGTCCGAACAAACCCTCATCAAAGTAATCGTGACCTGCCGGAACCGGAGTGTGTACCGTATAGAGGGCGGAAGCACGAACTACCTCCAACGCTTGGTTGAATGAAAGGCCGTCGTTCTGGATATAGTCTACCAAACGCTGAGCGTTGATCAAAGCGGCGTGTCCCTCGTTGCAGTGATAAATCTGTTTCTTGATACCTAACTTGTTCAGCATCATGATACCACCGATACCCAACAAATACTCTTGTTTCATACGGTTCTCCCAGTCGCCACCATATAATTGGTGCGTGATGGAACGATCCCATTCGCTGTTCTGAGGAATATCCGTATCCATTAAGTATAAAGGTACACGACCTACGCTAACTTTCCAGATATGAGCGTAAACGGTTCTGCCCGGATAAGGAACTTCCAATACCATCGGCTCTCCGTTCGACTGCAATACCTGAGTCAACGGCAGGGCGTTGAAATTTTGCGGCTCGTAATTGGCGATCTGCTGACCGTCCATGGACAAAGTCTGTGTGAAATATCCGTAACGATACAAGAAACCTACGGCACATAAATCGATATTACTATCGCTGGCCTCTTTCAAGTAGTCACCGGCTAATACTCCCAGACCACCTGAGTAAATCTTTAATACATTGGTCAAACCGTACTCCATGCTGAAGTAGGCTACAGACGGTTGTGTCTTGTCGGGTTTTACATTGATATAAGCTTTGAAATCAGCGTATACCTTTTGGATTTCAGCCATTAACTCCTTATCTGCTAAGATCTCTTCCATACGTTTGTGTGAAAGGCTTTGCAATAGCTGTACAGGGTTACCTTCTGTGGATTTCCAAAGTTGTTTGTCGATCTTGCCAAATAGTTTAGCGCCTTCATGATTCCATACCCACCAAAGATTCGTAGCGATCTCATTAAGTGGTTCCAACTGTTGTGGAAGCTTGGAATGTGAGTAGACGTCCTTCAAATAGGACTGTTTGCGTTATTCGCCTTAATTTTCATTATCGTGAAGTTTAAAGTGTTTGTCTAAAACGAGTGCAAAGATAGCATTATCTTATTAATTATGAGCAATATTTAACTATTTCTTTCCTCGGCATGCCTCATGGCGATATCGAATGCGGTCAGATAATAGTCGATAAACTTGCTCCATTCAGCTTTTCGAGCGAGATCGAAACAACGCTGTTTGATTTCCTCGATGTCCGTAGCATCCTTTTGGCTGAGAGCCAGGATGGAGTTCATGATAGCGTCCGCTACCTCAAAATAATTGAAATCCGTACGATTAATAACCTCTACGCCTTCGCTAAGGTTATCTCCGGATACCGTTTTCTTCGCCCACATACCGAAACCGGCCAGATTGGTCGTGATCGTCGGTATACCGAAAGCGATACTTTCCAGCGGGGTATATCCCCACGGCTCGTAGTAGGAAGGATATACGGTAGCGTCCATCCCTATCAGCATATCATAATAGGTCTTATTGAAAATACCTCCTTTACCGTCCAAATAACAAGGAACGAATATGATCTTTAGTTTTTCGGATGCCGCGTTCGTGAAGCCGGCGTGGTTGATATAATTCAAGACCTTATCTTCTGGCATATTATGCAACCAGTGCGTAATGAAAGGGATTTGAAGCGGAGAGGTCGTCTTTATGTCCTGCTCGATCGCCTCTTTTAAATCCGCACGGGCAGCACGTACCCAAGCCGGTACCATGATAAAGGCGACGACCTCACGCTGCAGGCGTCCGGACGTACGTACACGGTTCATCGCCTCGATGAAGACATCGATACCTTTATTTCTGTATTCATAGCGGCCACTGGTGGAAACCAGCAAAGCGTTCGGGTCGATGGAGCAGCCCAATAATTTCTCCGCAACATTAATTAATGTACGACGTGCCTCCTTCCGCTTTTTAGCGTATTCCTTACCCTCGGGTACGAAGTTGGGCTCAAAGCCGTTCGGGGTAACGATATCCGGTGCCTTATCTAATAACTGTTTACATTCACGGGCCGTGATATCGCTTACGGTCGTGAAGCAATCCACGTAATGGGCGGCCTGCTTCTCTACAGAATGCTTGGCCTCCATGTTTAGCTCCTTAGCCATCTGATCGCCGTTGTAACCGTCCATATAAGCGTATAACGCTTTGTTGTTACCGGCGATAGAGCGTCCGATCGATGTGGCATGCGTCGTGAAAAGTGTCGCTATGGCAGGGATTTGCTTTTGAATGTAAAGCGCTCCCATCGCCAACATCCATTCGTTGAATAGGGCGGCGACTTTCTTGTTTTCCAGTTTGTAGAAGTGATAGAAACTCTCTATTACCTTACCGACCGCATACGCAAAGATACAAGACTCATCGTAATCGCCGTAGGCGTGGATGGAGTCAACTCGGAAATTTTCCCACATAGAATAGAAAAAGGCGTCTCGTTCACTGAAGTAGGACTTGAAATCTACCAGTATAACAGGGGGGGTACCCGGTACGTTCCAGCGACCAACCTTAACTTTCAAGTGATCCACTGCCTCGGCGTGCTTTCTCCAATCCTCAAACAAAGATGCGTCTTCCGTAAAATCGGGAGCGGTTGTGTTTGCCCACACATCCGGACCGATGAATATTACTTTGTCGTTAAAAATTTGTTGAAGCGTATGAGCTTTAGTCGATAGTACGGTATAAATACCTCCCACTTTATTACAGACTTCCCAGCTGCTTTCAAAGAGAAACTCTGGCGTCTTTATCATTTCGTTCATATTTGATTTGTTTATAATCAATGATTTCACCGCTGCAAAGATAATTCATTTTATGTTTTTTCTTGGCCTTTCCTCGGTATTTAATAACATATGTTCTATATTTGTGGATAATTAAATATGAAATAATTATGGCTAAAAGAAGAATTTTAAAGAAAGAGATCAGCTACGTGGCTGGTGAATTGTTCACGGAAGCGCTGGTTTGCAAATTGTATATACCCGGAGTAAATCAAGAGAAAGCGGATGCTTTGATGGCTCGTATCCTAGATATGCAAGATTGTTATATCGTTCGTGCCGGACACCCCGACGGCAAGGATAACAAGGCTCTCGTACGGAATTATTATCGCAAATTAAGAGAGGACTTGCAAAACGAGGTTAACGCTATCGCCGACGAGATAGGAGAGTTGAGCAAGGACAAATAGGCATGAAGAAGGCAATTAGTAAGGCGATACTCCGTATGGCGGGGTGGAAGCTGGGCCCGGTGGATGGCGTGGATTTGCCGAAATGTATCGTATGTGTGGCTCCGCATACCAGTAACTGGGATTTTATCGTAGGGAAACTTTTTTATACCTCGATCGGGTGTAACGCCGGTTTCCTGATTAAGAAAGAGTGGTTTTTTTTTCCTTTTAATTTGCTGTTTAACTGGCTGGGTGGTGTTCCGGTGGATCGTGGTAAACGTACGTCGGTGACCGATCAGATGGTGGAACGTTTCAAGACCAGTGAGCGGTTTCAATTGGCCGTCACACCGGAAGGTACCCGGAAGCGGGCCAAGGACTGGAAAAAAGGATTCTATTTTATCGCTTTGAAAGCGAACGTGCCGATCGTGGTGGCTTATTTTGATTATGGAAAGAAAGAGGTTGGCACGAAAGGTGTTTTTTATCCGACAGGTGATGTGGATAAAGATATCCATACGATACGAGAGATGTATCGGGGAGTTACCGCCTGCCATCCTGAGAATTTCGTACAGGTATAGGTTTCATGGTGAAGAAATAAGAGTTTTGCTATAGGAAAACAAAAGTTTTCCCTAGGAGAAACAAAAGTTTTGCTATGAAGAAACTACTGTTTCTTCACCATGAAACTGTTTCCTTGTCACAATATGTCTTTTTATTACCTTAATATCTTTATTCTATGACTGAAGACTTACGTATCAGTATGATACAATCCCATATCATTTGGGAAGACCGTGAAGAGAACTTGGGTTATTATGGCGAACTGTTGCGCCGTGTTAGTGGAAGAACCGATTTAGCGGTATTGCCGGAGACGTTTACTACGGGATTTTCCATGGACGTAGAGAAACAAGCCGATACGATGGATGGACGGACTGTACCGACTATAAAGGAATGGGCTAAGAAATATAAACTGGCCGTGGCTGGAAGTTTTATCGCGAAAGATAACGGAAAGTTCTACAACCGGGCTTTTTTCATCACTCCGGAAGGAGAGGAGTATTATTACGATAAGCGTCATTTGTTCCGTATGGCGGAAGAGGACAAGCATTTCTCGGCGGGCGACAAACGGCTGATCGTGCCCTATAAAGGCTGGAATATCTGTTTGCAGGTTTGTTATGACCTGCGTTTCCCGGTTTGGAGCCGCAACGTGAATAATGAATATGATCTTTTGATTTATGTAGCCAATTGGCCCGAGGCCCGGAAGAAGGCGTGGAAGGCATTGCTGCATGCACGTGCCATCGAGAACATGGCTTATGTCTGTGGCGTGAACCGTGTGGGGGTAGATGGGAAAGGTTTTCTTTTCAGAGGGGATTCCATGATTTATAACGCTAAGGGAAAGAAATTGGCGGATGCCGGAAAACGAGAGGAAATCACCCGGACATGTACCTTGAAGAAGAGCGAGCTGGATGAATTCCGGGCTAAGTTCCCGGCGTGGAAGGATGCGGATGGATTTAGTATTGACTTCTAATCATCTGATTCCTGCTGATTATGGAAAAACGTAGTCCTTGGGCTTGGATCCCGTCTCTTTATTTTGCCGAAGGCTTGCCCTATGTGGTAGTCATGACGCTTTCTGTGATCATGTATAAACGTCTGGGCGTCTCAAATACGGATATCGCCTTATTTACCAGTTGGCTTTATTTTCCTTGGGTGATCAAGCCCATCTGGAGCCCGTTCGTAGACTTGATTAAAACGAAGCGTTGGTGGATTTATAGCATGCAGCTATTGATTGGCGGGGGAATGGCAGGTGTGGCGTTCGTCCTTCCCGGGGATTTCTTTCTGCGGTTTACCTTGGCTTTCTTTTGGTTGATGGCGTTTAGTTCCGCTACGCACGATATCGCCGCAGATGGGTTCTATATGCTGGGCTTGACGGAGGAGCAACAGGCGTTCTTCATCGGTATCCGAAATACGTTCTACAGGGTGGCGATGCTAACCGGACAAGGTCTGCTGGTTATGCTGGCGGGGCTTTTGGAGGAGAGTACCGGGCGGATTTCTTTTGCTTGGAGTCTGGTGTTTTTTGTATTAGCCGGTACCTTTATCGCCTTGGCTTTGTGGCATAAGTATATCTTACCCCGTCCGGCGAGTGACGCGCAACGTACGAATATCACCCCTCATACCATCTTGGTGGAGTTCGGCAATACTTTCGTGAGCTTTTTCAGCAAGAAAGGGATTATCCCGGCTTTGCTTTTTATGCTGACGTATCGTCTGGGGGAATCCCAATTGGTAAAGTTGGCTTCTCCTTTCCTGCTGGATGGGCGGGAGGTTGGCGGGCTGGCGCTCAGTACCGGTGAGGTCGGGTTCGCTTATGGTACGGTGGGAGTGATCTCCTTATTGCTCGGAGGGGTTTTAGGAGGCCTGGCTATATCCCGGAGTGGCTTGAAGACTTGGTTATGGCCTATGGCATTGGCTATCTCCTTGCCGAATCTGGTCTATTTGTATATGGCCTATACGATGCCGGAGAGTATTGTTGTCGTAAACGCTTGTGTCGCTGTCGAGCAATTCGGCTACGGGTTTGGCTTTACGGCTTATACGATGTATCTGATGCTTTTCGCCGAGGGGGAATATAAGACTTCGCATTATGCGATCAGTACCGGTTTCATGGCGTTAGGTATGATGCTACCGGGAATGGCATCGGGATGGATACAGGAGCAGATCGGTTACCAACATTTCTTTATCTGGGTAATGATCTGTTGCATACCTTTATTTATTGTATTGCCGTTCTTGCGTTTCAAGAAAAAATAATCTTATACCGATAATCCGGGAGTGTAGGGAAGGGTCACGATGAATGTGCTACCTTCCCTTCTTTGGATTCTAGGGTGATATATCCTCCGAAGTGCTCGATGATAATTTGGCAGATCGCCAGTCCGAGGCCTGTCCCTTGCGCAAACTCGTCCAGTTTGTTGAACCGTTCGAATACTTGGGCTTGCTTATCTGCGGGAATGCCTTTGCCCGTATCGGTCACGGAGATCTGGATCCAACGTTTATCTTGCGTATAATCGTATTTAATCAAGATGTATCCTTGCGTCGTGAATTTTGCGGCGTTGTTTATGAGGTTGGTAATCACTTGGGTTAATCGATGTAGGTCCGCTTGGATAATGGCCGGGAGGACCGGCAGTTGTATTTTAAGCGCTACGCCTTGGGGCATCAACAATTGATGGGTGCGGTAGATATGGGATAGTAATTCGTTTAAGTCACAATTCGTGAGGGTAAACGACATCTTACCGGACTCGATGCGGGATAGATCGAGAATGTCATTGATCAATTTCAATAAGAGGTCGCTGTTCTTACTGATAACTTGCATGAACTCATCCCTCTCGTTCGGGCTTATTTCCATATCGCTTGTTAGCAGTTCCGAAAATCCAACGATGGCGTTAAGCGGGGTACGTATCTCATGGCTCATATTGGCGAGGAACGCTGATTTCATTTGGTCCGCTTCCTCGGCCCTTATACGGGCTTTGATAAGATCTTCCTCTACTTCCTTACTTTGTTGGATATTTAAGCAGAGCCCGTTTACTCCGACATTATTGCGGGTGGAGTCTTGTCCATTCTTCGCTTGCGCATATCTGAATTCCCACCATATATGCCCTTTGCCGTTGAAATTATATCGGCGGCGGGTGATCTTACGGGAAGGGAATCCTGTATCAAGCAGGTGCTTATGTTGGATGAAATCTTCCCGGTCTTCAGGGTGGATAGACTCTTGGAATTGCGTGGAGGTGATCGGCTTTATCGGCATATCCAACGACTTATAGAAATCATGGTCGAACTCGAATACGCCGTTGCTGTATCGGAATGCGAAAATATCACCGCTCTCTAAAGCCAACGAGAGGAATTCTTTCTCTTTCCGTAAACTTTCTTGAGCCTGTTTCTTGTGAGAGGCTTCGCGACGGTATTGTACTCTTTGATAGAAAAGTGTCCATAGGATAAATAGGGTTAGAAGAATCCCGCATAGAATAATATATGTTTGATAACGAACCACAAAGGGCATATTCAAGAAGATGCTGTTTTGAGGCAGTTCTTTCCAATCGATACCCCATTTATTTAAAGTCGGGTAATCGAACAGATAGTTTTTGGCGCTTTCCGTTATTTGTGGGAAGCTATTGGCCGGTGTGCCCTTGAGTATGCTGGCAGCTCGTCGTAAGGCTTCTTGGGTTTGGCTCTCTACCGGGGTCATATATCCTCCGATGAAGTCTCCGTCATATCCTACGGATTCGTTGATCGCCGAGAAGCTGGGAAATGAGCAGAACCTACCTAAGGCTATCGAGGTATAATCTCTTTTGGTAGCAAGGTAGGCCTTGTTGTAAGTACTTGTACCTAACCCCCAGATCAAGTTGGAACTGGTGCGGGGTTGAATGGTTTGTATATAGAGGGAATCGAACGGTACTTTTGGGAACCGCACTAAAGAAGAGGATCTCTTTTTATCGGATGGGGATGAATACTGGGGATATTTAAGGTAATCGGGTCTAGCCTTGGAGCATAGCCCTTTTATTTGCTCATCCATATCTTTCAGGATCTTTTTGTCAAGAGCTGTACTATCAGAGACACGTACAATCACGCATTTTCCCATGATTCGCTCAATAAGTTCGACGTTTTTCCGATAGTCCGGCTTATCCCAAAATCCGGATACGTTAGGATACTTTTGAATTAAGGGTATGTTAGGGTAGTTGACTCCGGTAAAAACGATAGGTACGCTATCTAATAAAGGATGTTCGCAAGCCAATAAGGAATAGGTCGCTTGATCATCGTTTACGATTATGATATCAGGCTTCCATAAAGATAACGTATTGAGTTCCGTATATATTCTTTGTTTCTCTTCTGGCGATTGATAAGCTTCGCAATTAAGATAGAACGTGAAGATACTGGCATGAATGCCTTCCTTTTGGAATCCATTTTTAAAAGTCTCTTCTACATCTTTATAGGCTTGAAAGTCCGGCTCATAAGATTGTACTATCAAGATACGCTTTTCCGTGGTTGAGCGTTCGCAAGAATTTGCGACCAATAAAAACAATGGAAGCAACAATAAAAAAAGATAACGATAAGAAGTGTTCGTCATGTGTATAGCTTCAATATAATAGGTACAAATGTATAAAAAGTAATTGGATATCAAAGAGACAAATGTCTATTTTTCTTGGCTTCTGAGGTTGGTTTATAATTCGAAAACCAAGGAGATGCGGCACCCCTTATTCTTTTCGGACTTGAGCAAGATACGCCCGTTTAATTGTTTTACGATAGCGGCAGATCGATAATCGATCATCCAGCTTCTTGAAACGCTCGAATATCGCTTCTTGGTCCTCGGGAGAGATCCCGATGCCTGTATCCTGCACATAAAGTCGGACGTCTTGTGCCTCAGCGGAATACTCGTAACCGATCTCTATAAAGCCTGCGGAAGTAAATTTTATGGCATTTTTCAGTATATTCTCGAGCGCTTGGTAAAGTCGCTCCTTATCCGAATATAAGCAGATCGGCGTATCGGGGCATTTCTCCTTGAATTCGATACCTTCGGGGACATCGGAAAGATGTTGTTTATAAAGGGTTTTCACTAAATCCGTTAAATTGCAGGATTCTTTATGAAAGACGATACCTCCGGATTCAATCCTTGCCAAATCCAATATGTCATTGACTAACTTTAGTAATAACTCGTTATTGGTCGTGATGATATTAGCGTATTGCTCCTTCTCTTCCGCCGTCAGATCCAGTTCGGCGATTAGGCTTGAAAAGCCGATGATCGCATTTAGCGGGGTACGTATCTCATGACTCATGTTAGCCAAGAATACGGATTTCATCCGGTCGGACTCATTGGCTTTCTCCAAGGCTTCCGCTAATGATTCTTTTTCATGTAATAGGGCTTTTTGCGCTTGTCGTTTTGCCTTGGATTCTTGGGTATACATGATGATGAAGCTACCGAAGACAAAGCAGCACATCGTGCTGACTACGATTATCAAGCTCCAGAATAATCTTGGATATTGGTCCTTAAAAGGAAAGTTCAAAAGTATAGCATCCTTCGGAAGAAGCCTTTTATCAATATTCCAATATTTGACTTCATTGAAATCAAATACATAATTCTTCTTGCTCTTTGTTATCTGTGGGAATGATTCGCTAGGGGAGCCTTTTAATATTTCTGCGGCTCTATCGGTAGATTCTTCTATTTGGGTTTCCAAGGAGGTGATATAGCCACCTACAAGTTTATTCGTATATCCTAGATCCTCGTTGATCGCCGTAAAAGAGGGTTTACTGGAAAAACGGCTGGTGTTCAATACCCGGTAATCCCGTTTGGCCTGTAGATAGTAGATGTAAGGGACGTGTTTACTCATGTACCAAGAAACAGCTGATAGCTTGTCTCCTTGCACGGGCACGACGTTGACGGTCGTACTATCCGGTCGTTTTAAGCTTTGATTGACCCTGTCCAAAGTAGCGATCTCTACCGGTATATACATGATGCGATTATTATCGACCCGAATGTCTGCTTGAGCACATTGCTCATGTAACGTAGCCTTAATGTGCCTATCTATATACGTACTATCGTGCAACATATAAATCGTCGACTTGCCCAACAGATGTTCTATCAAGCGGATGTTCGTGACGTAGTCGGGCTCGTCCCAGAATCCGGAAACATTCGAATATTGCGCTAATAGTGCCTTATTGGGGAAATTTACGCCGCCAAATACAATGGGGACTGTAGAGATTAGCGGATGATGGCATTGCATTAACGTGTAAGTCGCTTGATCCTCGTAGACCAAAATCAGATCGGGTTTCCAAGTAGAGATCGAATCTAGATACAGGTACATCCGTTTTTCTTCGGCGGGTGCCGCATATTGCTCGCAGTTCAAATAGAATGTTTGGATCGACGGATTAATCCCCTTTTTCTCGAGGGATTCCCGGATCAACCGATCGCAGTCTTTATAAGCTACATAATCGCTTTCATAGGAATGCACTACTAATATACGATATTTATTTCCCGACTGTCGACAAGAGGACTGTAGAATGGCTAGCAGAAAAAGTAGAACAAATATGTAATATTTCTGTATAGATCTCGCTAGCATAAGTCGAAAATTAGTACGTTGCCCTTAATCGTAATTTAAAATGAGTGTTTTTATGCGAGTGCAAACTTATTAATAATTATTGGATATCAATGGCTTTTTTATTGAATATATAGGGCTAAAATAAAAAACGGCTATCAGATCCCGAAGGACCCGATAGCCGTTTTTCTATCTTATGTGGAGTAAAGGAGCGATTAAAACCGCTTCTTTTTATTTTACTTCCTCAAACATAATATATATTGAGTATCTGCAATTTACTATTTTATGGTACAAATATGAATTATTTTAGTAGCTATATATTGAAAAGCAAGAGTAAAAAGAGATATTTCCACGGCAAAAGAAAGATTTATGATTATTTAACTATGTATTTTGTATTTGCAGATGTTTTCATTTGATGTCGGATATTTGCACTTGTTTTGCTCTTCTTTTCACAAAACGCATAAAACGAATACATTGCATCTTTTTCGCTTATTTTTGACTTTCGTTTTTTATGGAAATACGTTATACTTTTGCAAAGTAATCATAGACAAAAATAATTATGAAGCAAAGGCAACATATATTCCAATCCTGGGCGATAGAAATAGTAACGGTACTTCTGGCGTCCACAATATCATTCCCTGTGAGTGATGCTTTGGGGATGCAGTTAAGCATTCTCCCTTTTATCATGTAGCTTGTTATGTTGCTCTAAAACTCATTTACCATTTGTGCCTCTTTCTGTCGGCACATATAATATCTCTTGCTTCTTTATTCTGCCATAAGCCTACGAAATCTAACCGACAAACTAAAGATGATAGCACTTTGGCAACTGCTATATCTATGGTTGGCAATGACGATATTCAAATGAAACGGATAGAGTTATTCCATTATGAGTACCTGCATGAGGAACGACAATATCTTCAGCAAAAAGAAAGGGAAGAAGACGAAAAACTACAAGCCGTATTGCAATACACCCGAAACACATTCAGGCAATTTGATTTTAGCGAAGAAGAAATCTTCCAAATCTGTGAATGTGTCCGATACTTTGTCACAAATCGGCAAGCTCTCACAAATACAAACATCCATATCAAAAGACGTGCAGCCGTTACCCAGATCTCACTTAAGAACTTTGCTTGGAACATAGCTTTCCAATATAACATCAGCCGTGATGTCACGGCTCAATTTGTCATGCAAACATTCCATGAATGGTTTGCCAATTCCACGATTGACACCATCAGGAAGAATTTGCGCACAACAACGGGGAATCATAAAATTAGGATAGATGAGCACATCATTTAGATGTCCTACAAATTAGAGATTATAATTGCTATATAACTCATTTTCTGACAGATTCTAAAGTAGTACCTATGACAATGAGAATCATCGTATCTCCGAAACCGAATCTATCGGTAAGTATTCGAACAAAGACTTTCTTCTTATCGCAGATAAGCAAAAGAATATGCTAACTAACAATTATATGAATCATAATAAAACGTGAGTTCGGTTTATAAATCACATACGTAACTACTATCAATGATGTCAATATTCCAGGTGGTGGTTTGGATTCTTAGAACAGGTTACATACGATAAGCCCTGCAATCAGGTTGGAAGCAAAACCGTCAATGCTGCGGTACCTCGTATGTTCAATTTCGCATACATTCTTGAGTTCGTCGTTGACGGTTTCTATGATAGCCCTTTTCCTTAGCAGGATTTTGTCATGCATGTTTATGAGTAAGTTCTTCATGTTCTTCCTGATTTTGGGCACAAGGTGTATGTCGTCAATGAAAAGCCTTGCGAAAAGCTCCTAGCTTATGTATCCCTTGTTGGCAAAGTCTTTCCGAAGAGCCTTTGCGTAAAGTCCTTTTCCTTCAATGGTTCACGGTCGTCCACGTTTCCCGGCGTGAGCGTCCATTGTATTATCTCGCCACGGTCATTTATCACTATATACAGCTTGAATCCGTAGAACCACCCCATCGTACACTTGACCTTGGCCCCCCATCCCTTCATCGTCCTGTGGTTGTGTGCACGCTTTATATTGCATGACTTCAATGGAGTGGGGCCGATAATGGATATCTAATGCACATATCTGCAGGAACCGAAAGCAGTCCTACCTTGGCCTGGCGTTCGACGAGGCGGTTGTATGACAAGCGGTGTGGAAACTCCTTGCGCATATGGTTGCATACATAAGCGAGATAGAACGACTTAAGGTCGCAGTGGCGCATAATATGGAAGAGTACGAGGATGGTCATCGCCTCGCTGTCGGACATGAGGCACAGGCGGTTGCGGCGACGTTTGCCGGAGGTGTCCAGCGTGTGTTTTCCCAGTTCAGGTGCAAAATATTTGCAAAACTCATCAAGAATACTGAAAATTTCTATTGAATTTGCATCAGTCATGGGAATGGATGTTTTATATAACTTATTGATTGTCAACTGCAAATATGCCAAAATATTCCATTTCCACAACTTCTTCAAAGGTTTTCTTATACCGAATTCACGTTAATAAATCAATTTGCACTTAAACAAATCCCAATATAATATAACTATAATAGTATTCAGAACGTTATTTATTTGCACAAATTCTATATGCATCTAATTAATGTATCTCACAATAAGTTCTGTAACTGTAGTACGAACCGTCTTTTCCTGTTTGGAACGCATCTTATTATAAATAAAATCAGGAATTTTAAAAGCAGTTTTACGATGCTCATAAATACAGTTCTGTATCTCACATAAATCAATATCGTTAAAGACTATCCCATTATGCCTGTATTTTTCAAGGTAATCATCAATTATCTTTTTTATCCTTTCGCATTTCTCCATATTATCACTATTTGCCTTTCTGGTAGAAAAAAACCACCTAATGACAGGAATTAAAGGTACAGCTACAAATACAATCGTACTTCTAAGTCCTTCATCTTCATAAAAAGCAATACCAAGAATAATAATTAATATAATTATACTTATGATCGTAAGATAACATAAAAACTTTTTTCTTAAAGCTACATCATACGTCAGATTTATTCTCTGACATATTATAACTGCAAGCTTTCTATCAACTGTATAAACTTCTCTATCATACCAATTAATAAAATCTTCATCATTAGAAGATTTTGCATTGTAATCAATTTCTTCCACTGTAGGCTGAGTGCCAAAAGCATACTTATTCCATTGCAGTTCAAAAACATCACAATCAAATTTTTGTTGAATCTTTGCTGCAAGAACTCTTTCTTTTTTTATTATACACTCTAAGCATAAACCAGCTATTAGTGATAACAAATTATATGCAATCATAGAATGAAACAAAACTTGATAAGTCTCAGAACTAATGAAAGGCTTTGTAAATGATATTACAATTGGAACCAATACACAGAAAATAAAATAATACTTTGTTAATTTACCTACCTTAGAATATAAATGACGCATAGCCTTGAGCATTTTTATATTCCCAGGCCTGTTCTGTAACTCGACTATATTATTTGCCATAACCAGGAAATTTATCTTTAAATATTTCAATCCATTTGTTTATTGCACTCTCATTACTATAATACTGTTCAAACCAGATAGCTTCATTAACTTTAGAAAGACAATTAGTTACAATAGATTGTAAATTGTATCTATCCTGAATAGTAGTATCATTAATATTACCTTGGAAACCTTTGGGGTCATTATAATCAAACATAATATTGTTTTGCAAATGCTCAAGAACGCTCTTTACTATTTGAGGACATGTAGTTGGCCGTAAGTATTTATTATTATTTGCCCAATCTATAATGAGATTCTCAAATAAATATGAACTTACCTTATTACCCCAGTATATCTCTTTCCAATACTTCATCAAACGAATGATAGGTAATAGTTTACTATCCCAGTATTTGTTTGCTGAAGTTGTTCTATCTTGGTCAATTCTAGGGTCTGTACCTTTCCATGAACCTTGTCCGTCAGGAATTACAAAAAAGTCAGTTGTAGTATGAAACGCAGGAATAATATCAAAATTCCATTCATAAGAACTCAGCTTTAAAGTAACCGCTTCTTGGTTTCGATGAATGTCAGCATTAGAATATGTAGGTATGGCAGCTAACTCTTTTTTGATGCCCTCAATCATTTTTCTTGAATTGAGTAATGTACCATCACAATAATTAGGCAAACATATAGCATTAGGATTATTGAGGGAAAGAGGATATTCCCTCAATAATCCTTTAGATACGTCTGTTGTAGTACAACCTTGTGCATTAAAAATGATCATCATATCAATATCATTCAAAGGCCTAATCTTAGTATTTCGAGCAAACGAACCATAGTAAATATGATTCAACCCATACAATGGTGGTATCTTACCTTGATTAGCAAGATTTACAATTTGTGAAACAAGCCAATCTCTACTACTTCTGGCTCTGTTTGTTCTTTCAGGAACGAGATTCACTGTGTCCTGAATAAATTTGTCAAAACATGCATTTACTGTATACGGCATAGTATTTATTTACATTTACTAATAACCTAACGTGAGGTCGATGAATTTAAGTCAACCATAAAAGTTGGTGATTAGCTAAAATTGTTGTATCTTTATAGTGTTGAATTACAAAGGACTACAAACAATAATCGCTATGCCCACCAACGACAAAGTTACAAAATTATTTTGTATGGCAGATGATTTCTGAAAGTTTTTTGATTTTCATTGCAAAATGATATTGCATACGCGACATTCATAAGTAACATCATCATCATGCCATCAAGATATAAAAAACTAATAAAGCTATATTAATGCTCATAAATATTCCAATGTTTCAGCACTCTTGGTATGAAATACTTTAATTGTGGAAAGCTAGCAAAGACGCGCCATTTATTCCTTACTATAGTGTAATATAATCATTTGGAGAGATGAAGAAAGGAGAAACTCTATCAATTGCCACATTCATCAATAAAATCATTAAGAGCAAAAGCACTAATATGGATCTATTGAGCGCATCACGCAACCAAAGCATTCATTTAGCAAAGTGTTCATTCCTAAATGACAAACGCTCCGTTAACGGATTCTTCAACATCAAATTGTATCTTGATGTATTATAATGACAAGATAAGCTATTAAACTTTATGGCAACACCCAAGACATTGACTATAAAAGCCTTCATGAGAATGAGGCGTTGGTAAATCTTTAATATACCAAACTTGCTATGAACAAAGAAAAACACTTGTATTAATGTGTCCTTATAAACGGCATTTGATTATTTGCAAAACAAAAAAATAATGCGAACGATACGCTTGTGAGTGTATATGACATACTTCTAATGATGCATTATGATTTATCTATAAAAACCGCAAGAATAATTCCTATTATCGAATATAATTCACTATATTTGCGCAATAAAATCGCATCTAAAAATGAAACTAAATAGAATAAAGGCTGTCTTGTCGGAAAAAGGCATTTCTCAAACATGGCTGGCTAAAAAACTTGATAAGAGTTTCAGTATGGTCAATGCTTATGCTTGTAACAGAATTCAGCCCAATTTGGAAACATTGCAGCAAATAGCTGAAATTCTTCAAGTGGATTTGAAGGATTTAATAACCGACAAAGATGAACGGCAATGATATTTAGTGAACGTATATTGAGTGTTGCTTTTATGGAGTAACTTCCGATAATGCAAAAATATAGGAACAAGTATGACACCAGAAGAAAAGGCGAGGATTACGATAGATAGATGGTTTAATGATTCGGGTTGGCAAGTAGTAAATCGTGATGAATACGAAGCCAACATTTCAGCGGTTGCTATTCGTGAGGGGTTGCTTGAAGGCAATCTTGAGGCTGATTATTTTCTGTTTATCAACGGAAAAGCCATCGGTGTGCTTGAAGCAAAACGTGAAGAGGTTGACGTTTCAAGTCATGTTGTCAGTGAACAGGTTGAAACATACGCCAAAAGTGTACCCAGTTATTATCAAGCATGGAAACGTCCATTACCTTTCTTATATAAGTCCAACGGGAAAGAACTCCTGTTCAAGGATATGCGTAATCCTGATGCTAACTGGGAAACACTAAGCAAAATACATACTCGAATGATTTGGTTAAGAAATTCGGTATAGATGATCCATTTGCCGGACTTCCGACATTGCCGAAAAAGGGTTGAGGGATTGTCAATATGAAGCTGTAACTGAATTAGAGAAAAGTTTTAAGTCGGGCCAGAAAAGGGCTTTGATGGTATTGGCGACTGGAGCAGGAAAAACTTATACGGCTTGTTTGACCGCTTACAGAATGTTGTCATATACGCCGATGCGCCGTGTTTTATTCCTCGTTGATCGAAATAATCTCGGCAAACAGGCAGAAACAGAGTTTGGCACGTTTCGTTTGACAGAAACAGGCGATGCCTTTAATACCATATTCTCGGTAAACAGATTGAGAAGCTCCGCGATTCCATCAGATAGTAATGTGGTTATCTCAACCATCCAACGACTATTTTCATTATTGAAAGGGAACCAATCGCAGACAATGACGAAGATGATGAGAACGAGCCGGATAAAGAAGTTGTCTTACCCCTAATCCTAATTTGCCACATGATTTCTTCGACCTTATTATAATAGATGAGTGCCATCGTTCCATTTACGGCAACTGGCGTAAAGTATTGGTATTTTGACACGGCACGCTTAATTGGGCTTACCGCAACTCCTATACCTGAAACAATGGCCTTTTTCAACAATAACCGTGTGGTCAATTACACATTAGAGCAATCTATTGTGGATGGAGTAAATGTGGATTGCCGCATTTATCGTATCAAGACAAGAGAAACAGAAGAAGGTGGGGCTATATTGGAAGGGCAACGTACAAAAGTGGAGACCCGATACACGGGTGAGGTGAAAACTATCAGCAACAAGGAAACAAAACTTATACAAAGAGGAATTGAATCGTAGTATCATCAATCCTGCCCAAATTAAGCTGATACTTTCCACCTATCGTGATGCAGTTTACACTGAAATGTTCAATGACCCACCACGTGAGCCGAATATGGACTGCTTGCCTAAGACGCTCATTTTGCCTTGAATGAAAATCATGCCACTAACATCGTCAATATAGCCAAAGAAGTATTCGGCCGTGATGATGACCGTTTTGTTCAAAAATTACATATTCAGCAGGAGACAGTAATGAACTGATACGGCAATTCCGCAACGATAAAGACTTCCGTATTGCCGTTACCTGCACATTGGTTGCAACTGGCACGGATGTAAAACCACTCGAGGTGTTGATTTTCATGCGTGATGTTGCCTCATTGCCGCTTTACACCCAAATGAAAGGACGTGGTGTAAGGACTATCGGTGATGAACAGTTGCGTAACGTTACGCCTAATGCAATAAGCAAGGATTGTTTCTTTTTGGTTGACGCGGTGGGTGTAACAGAACATGAACATATAATTCCGACTTCATACGAAGGGCCGGACACAGAAATAATCACCTTGAAAGAGTTATTGGAACGTATGACTTATGGCAATCTGCCTGATAACTATCTCAAAAGGCTTGCTTCCACTTTATCACGCTTATACAACAAGGCAAATAATTCGCAACGTGAACAATTTGCTAAGTTGGCGCACGATGACATGAAAGAGTTGGCTACAAGGATATACGATGCGTTGGAAAACCAAACGTTGCCGCCGTTCAATAATGTCAACGAACCTAATAATGAGCGCAAAGGCTTGGTTTCGCCAATCACAAATCATGCCGATGCCCGAAAATACATTCTTATTCTTGCAGCAGGGTTTGTCAATACCTTAATGCCCGGCGAAGATGAACTGATATTCAAAGGTTTTTCGGTTGAAGAAGCCCAAGGCATTACTGACGCTTTTGAGCAATATTGCACTGACCATAGTGATGACATCGAGGCTTTGCGCATCATTTATAACAATCAGGAGAACCGATAACATACTCCATGCTCAAAGACTTGGAGAATAAACTGAAGATGGAGAACAACCGCTTTTCTCCTAATCGCTTGTGGAACTCTTATGCCATAGTTTGCCCTGACAAGGTGAAACGTACCACTAAAAGCAGGAGGCTGAAGCTCTGACGAACATCATCCAGCTTGTGCGTTTTGCTTATCATCAGACCGAGCGGTTGGAAAGTGTTTACCCTACAGCCCGTCAGTACTTCAACCTTTGGTGCGGACAAAGCAGGGGAGGCATAACCGACAAGCAACGTGAGGTGATGAGCCGTGTCGTTGACTATATCGCTTCTAACGGGTCTTGCACAGTAAGAGATCTGCGCAAGACCGACCGCACAGGTGCGGCTCAACTTATAAGTGCTTTCGGAAATATGCAGCAAGCTGACGCTTCACTGCTTTCTTTATTTAATTTTGTAGTATTAAGAAAAACAGCATAATCATATATGGATAATGACAATAAACTTACAGAACAGGCTTTGACAAAAAAAGTCTGGAATTTGGCAACCACCTTGTCGGGAGCTGGCATAGGGTTTACAGACTATATCACCCAACTCACTTACCTGCTTTTTCTGAAAATGGACGCAGAGAATGTCGAGCTTTTTGGAGAAGAGTCGGCTATTCCGCAAGGTTGCCGATGGGAAGACTTGATCGGTCTCGATGGCTATGACCTTGTGAACCAATACGAGCAAACGCTAAAAGTGCTTAGCGAGCAAGACAATCTTATCGGCACCATTTACACAAAGGCTCAAAACAAAATAGACAAACCCGTCTATCTCAAGAAAGTCATCACCATGATTGATGAAGAGAATTGGCTCGTAATGGATGGTGACGTGAAAGGCGCAATCTATGAAAGCATACTTGAGAAGAACGGACAAGACAAGAAAAGCGGTGCCGGACAATATTTCACGCCTCGTCCGCTTATCAGGGCAATGGTGGATTGCATCCGTCCGCAGATAGGCGAAACGGTTTGCGACCCCGCTTGTGGCACTGGCGGTTTCTTGCTGACGGCATACGATTATATGAAAGACCAGTCACCTGATCTGGAGAAACTGGACTTCCTGAACAACAAGGCACTGCATGGTGTTGACAACACTCCGTTGGTGGTGACCCTTGCATCTATGAACCTTTATTTGCATGGCATCGGTACGGATTGCAGTCCTATTGTGTGTGAAGATTCTTTGGAAAAAGAGCCGTCCACTTTGGTTGATGTAGTGCTGGCCAATCCTCCGTTTGGTACACGCCCTGCCGGGTCGGTGGAGATTAACCGTCCTGATTTTTATGTTGAAACAAAGAACAACCAGCTCAACTTCCTGCAGCACATCATGTTGATGCTGAAGACTGGTGGGCGTGCAGCTGTCGTGCTGCCCGACAATGTGCTGTTTGAGGGAAATGCTGGCGAAACAATCCGTAAACGGTTACTTTCTGATTTTAATCTGCATACCATTTTACGCTTGCCGACAGGTATCTTCTATGCCCAGGGCGTAAAGGCAAATGTCTTGTTCTTCGTAAAAGGACAACCTACAAAAGAAATTTGGTACTACGATTATCGTACAGGCGTGAAACATACTTTGGCGACCAATAAATTGGAACGCCATCATCTTGACGACTTTGTTTCTTGCTATAATCCAAGCAATATCACTGAACGGCATGAAACTTACAATGCCGAAACCAATCCATCAGGTCGTTGGCGCAGATACACGATAGATGAAATCATTGCTCGCGACAAAACCAGTCTTGACATTACATGGATTAAGCAAGGTGATGAGGACGACAACCGTACCCTTGCCGAACTCATGGCAACCATTGAGGAGAAAAGCCAAAATATCAGTAATGCTGTGGCTGAATTAAAGAAGTTGTTGGCAGATATTAAGGAGGATTGACATGGAAGAAATCACAAAACAAGTGTTCTCTGAAAATGAATATCAGGAATTACTGCAACAAGCTGTTGCAGTAATCAATGACACACGGCAAAGGGTTGCCAAACAGGTAAACGGCAATATTACATCCGCCTATTGGAAGATAGGCAAACTGCTGTATGAAAAGAAAATAGAAAGTAATCACGGCAGCGGTGTTGTCAAGCGTCTGTCTATGGACTTGAAAGCGCAATACCCAAGTATGGGACTTTCCACACGCCAAATGTGGAATATGAAGAAGTTTTATCTGCGTTATTCGGATAGCGACTCAAAACTGCTACAGGTTGTAGCAGTTTTACCGTGGGGACACAACCTGCTGCTACTTAACAAAAAACTGAATGATGCTGACACACTCTTTTATGCGGAGGAAACTGTAAGAAAAGGTTGGAATCGCGACTTGCTTACAAGTGCCCTGAAGATGAAATTGCATGAGCACAAGGAATTAAGGACTGAAAGTGACAATAATTTCAGCAATACGCTGCCAGCACCGCAGGCTCTGTATGCAAATGAAGTGTTCCGCAGCAGCTATAATTTGGGCTTTCTTGGTGTCACTTCCCCGATATTGGAGTTGGAACTTGAACGCAGGTTGGTTGATAAGGTAAAGCTCTTTTTGCTTGAACTTGGTAAGGGATTTACGTTTATAGGCAATCAATATGAATTGGAATACAACGGTAAGACAAGTCGTGTGGATTTGTTATTGTTCCACAGAGGTTTGCGTTCCCTTGTTGCCATTGACTTAAAGATTGGTGAGTTTAAGCCAGAATATGCCGGTAAGATGAACTATTACCTCTCTTTGCTCGACCGTTTGGAACGGTTCAATGGTGAAAACCGCTCAATAGGTATCATCCTCTGTGCGGAAAAAGACCACGTAGAGGTGGAAATGGCTCTTGAAGACATGGGTAAACCAATCGGTGTGGCCGATTATCAACTCATCGTTCCCAAAGAAGAACTTAAACAGGTGATAGAAAGCGAGATTAAGGCCTTCAATGAGGATAAGATGTTGGAAAACTCTAACAACGAATAATTATGGACACAAAGAAACTCCGCCAAGGCGACATTTTCTGAATAAAGACAGATAATTATAAATTAATCGAAAATCAACGTTAAAGATTAATCCTTTATATTTTAAAAATATCATGGCAAAAGAAATAGAGCCCAAACTTCAAACCATTGGAGCTTACCTTAAAAAGTCAGACATCTTCCGTATTCCTGAATATCAAAGGGCATATTCTTGGGATACATCAAATTGCGATAAGTTATGGCAAGATATTGAATCGTATATAGACCAGGATGCCGAGGATCCATATTTCTTTGGCACAATCATCATCGATTGTTCAAAGGAAGGTTATCTAAACTTAATAGATGGACAACAGCGAACAACAACTTTCTTGCTTCTTCTCAAGGCGATGCACTTGCGGATAACAGAAATCCTCCGAGGCATGGCTGAAACAGAAGAAGCTGCGGGACTTAGAAGAAGTTTGCAGCAAAGCCTAGATTCCATCTATTTGATTCTATATCGTGCGGATATAAGAAAGCAAATAGAAATAGAAAAAGATTGGAACAAAGCCAAAAGGATAGAAATACTGGAAAATGAATCCATCAATGAACTCCACAAAGATGATTTTAAAAATATAATTGAAGCTAGAACTTTTGCGGATGCAGAAAAAATGGTTTATAAGTTTCCACGAAAGCAAAAGGAAAATAAATATACCAATTTTTTTCGTAATTTCAAGTCTTTCTATGCACGACTGCAAGCTTATCAAGAATCAAATCTAGATGTGTTGGCCAACGGGTTCTTGAATAAGTGCCAGATTATAGAAATTAAAAGTTGGCAAATCGAACAGGCTATAACGATGTTTAATTCTTTAAACTCGACCGGAATGCCTCTCTCTGATGCGGATATCATATCAGCACACCTTTTCTCTCATGCGCCTAATCAAGAGGATTTTAAAGAGATTTGGGAACCAATAATACGCCAAGCCGATGAATTGAGCCAAAAGAAGATTGTCAATATTGATAGCGTTCTTCAGCAGTTTATGTATATAAACCGCGCAAAAGAGCGTCAATATGAGGAAGGGCAACTAACAACACCTGGAGTAAGAAAATATTATACCGTTCTCTATCCAGAACTCTTAAAAACCCCGATTGATATATGTGAGAACTTCAAAAGAATCCTATGGATATGGGACGAGATCCAAGAATACCCAATTACAAAACTGTTGTTGAAATTTAATGAAAACTTTAAGCTGTTCCTAATATCCTATCTTTTCAGAGTGTCAAAAGAAGAAATATCAGAGCAGAGTGTTACACCAATTATGGAATGCTTGCTTCGGTTGTTCGCGCTTCTCGAAGTCGGGGACTTTGGCTTCTCCTCACGCTATTTCAAGACATTCCTATTTAATGAGAATTTTAAATTAGTCAATCCTGAATACCCGATGGGATCTATCATCAAGGATTTTGATGCACATATTCATTCTACATGGAAAAGAGAAGAGGTCATCGCGGATCTTAAAGAGTATGATAAAAATATCTTGGTATATCTCAATGAGTACATTTATGCCAAAGAACATGGAAGGCATTTTAACTTTATCCCCGACAAAGTAAACGTGGAGCACATTATGCCTGCTAGTGGTCACAATATAGATGCCATTCGTACAGATGCTGGAATGTCAAAAGAGGAATTTGAAGATATGGTCAACCTGCTAGGAAATAAAATCTTATTAGAAGAAGATATCAACAAATGTGTCGGAAGAGATTGGTTCAAAACCAAGAAAGGAACTCTTGTGCAAAATAAAAAAGGATATATGGGAAGTGACTTCGGCATAGCTACGGCATTATCCTTATATCCATCTGACACTTGGGGAAAGAAGATATTGATGCGGCAAATCAAAAGCTGCTGAACGAATCTGCAATTTTATATTTAACGAACCGCATAAATCAAAGGAATAGTGGATACGAAGAAATTACGTCAAAAAATACTTGATCTTGCCATACACGGTAAACTCGTGCCGCAAGACCCAAACGATGAACCTGCATCCGGCCTGCTCTGAAAGGATAAAGGCAGAAAAGAACGGCTTATAAAAGAAGGGAAGATTAAACGAACAAAAGTCCGCAAAGTCTTCCGATACGCCCCATTATCCCTACTTATTGCCGAAAGGGTGGGAATGGTGTAAGTTAGAGGATATTGTATGCGAATTGAAATACGGAACTTCTGAAAAGTCTTCAAGCGTGGGTAAGATAACTGTCTTGCGAATGGGTAATATTACTGATATTGGCACAATTGACTATTCTAATCTGGTATATTCTTCAAATGATGAAGATATTAAACAATACTCATTAAAAAGGCGATTTACTTTTAATCGTACAAACAGTAGCGAATGGGTAGGAAAACGGCAATTTATAAAGGAGAACAACCAGCAATATATGCAGGCTACCTCATCCGAGTTAGACCAATATTGATTTCTTCTGACTACCTTAATATTGTAATGAATAGTAGCTACTACCGTAATTGGTGCTATAATGTAAAACGGATGCTGTTAATCAGTCTAATATCAATGCACAAAAGCTCTCAAAATTAATGGTACCTATTCCTCCATTAAAGGAACAAGAAAGAATTGTAGTGAGATGGCTAAGTGGGCTTCTTTAATTACTTCTATAAAGAATGACAAAGAGGATTTACAAGCAGCTATAAAACAAACTAAAAGTAAAATCCTTGACCTCGCCATTCACGGCAAACTCGTACCACAAGACCCGAATGACGAACCGGCTGCAGAGCTGTTAAAACGCATCAACCCGAAAACCGAAATCACTTGTGATAACGGGCATGATGAGAAGTCTCCTTTTGAGATACCTGATACATGGGTATGGTGTAGGCATAATTCAATCTTAGACATATCAGGCGGTGCACAACCAGCAAAGAGTTACTTTGAAACAATACCCAGACCCAATTATATCAGGCTTTATCAAATTAGAGATTATGGGGAATCTCCTGTGCCTATCTATATTCCAACAAGTCTTGCTTCAAAGCAAACTGAGAAAGGAGATATATTATTAGCACGTTATGGTGGATCTTTAGGGAAAGTATTTCATGCTGAACAAGGAGCTTATAATGTTGCAATGGCAAAAGTTATCTTCAAATTTGATAATCTTATATACAAAGAGTTTGCATACTATTATTATCTATCTAACCTATATCAAGGCAAGCTAAAAGAAATTTCGAGGACGGCTCAAGCAGGATTCAATAGTACAGATTTTAATGATATGTATTTCCCACTACCTCCTCTTCCCGAACAACAACGCATTGGCGCAAAAATCGAAGAACTGTTTTCCGTTCTCAATAATATTCAAAATGCCTTAGAAGCGTGATAAAATGCGCTTCTAAGGCTACGTTATTACCAATTTACTACCTTATCGACAATTTTCTGCTGTTCGCTGGCGGTGCGGCGCAGGTAGATGCGAGTGGTTTCTATGCTTTCATGTCCCATAAGGTCGGCCAATAAAGCAAGGTCGTTGAAACGGTCAAGGAAATTCTTGGCGAAACGGTGACGAAAAGAATGAGGATAAACAACATCACGGTTCAATCCATATTTATCGGCAAAATGCTTTAGCTGTTGGGCAATACCGCGTGTCGTAATGCGCTGCCCGAAACGGTTGAGAAAGAGATAACCGCTCGTGACGCCTTTCCTTTTCAGCCACAATGAAGCCTCGCTCCGCAAGCTTTTGGGTATGTATAAACGGCGCACTTTACCGCCTTTGCTGTAAAGGTCGAGATAACCCACTTTCACGTGTTCAACCTTTATGTGAAGCAACTCACTTACCCGTGCGCCTGTCGCCGCCATAAACCATACTACAAAATACCAATCTTCGTAACCGTCAGCCTTTAACTGCGCTTTCAGAAACTTGTAGTCGGCATCGCTGATGACATTCTCCAAGAAGTTCTTTTGCTGCACTTTGACAAACTTCACTTTCAGTCTGTCGTGCTTGGTAAACTCCAAATACTTGTTGATACCCTGCAAACGGAGATTTACAGTCTGCGGTTTGAAGTTTTCCACCAGATAGCCCTTATAGGCCAACAGATTTTTCTTGTTCACTTCTCCATAGTGACTGAGAAAGTAGTTCACCGTCCACACATACGATGCTACGGTGTTCTTTGCCAAATTCGTTTTGGCAAGATAATCTTTGAATCTTGTTATCATATACATTAATTTTTGATGAATACGATAACAATATAAAGCGCAACCTAACGGGCATTATCCGCAGTTACCTGACGGGTGGTGCAAATGTCGATTAGAAGACATAGTTGAATACGAACAACCTCAAGCCTATATTGTAAATTCAACTGATTATGATGACAGCTATTTGACTCCTGTTTTAACTGCTGGGAAATCTTTTATTATAGGATATACCAATGAAACAAAAGGTATTTATCAGAATACGCCTTGTATCATTTTTGATGACTTTACCACAGATTCCAAACTTGTTGATTTCCCTTTTAAGGTAAAATCATCTGCCATGAAAATCCTAAAAGTGACAGACGATATTGAAATTGAATATGTTGCTATGTTTATGAGCATCACACGACTTATTGGCGATACCCATAAACGTTATTGGATTTCAGAATACTCTAAACTTTGCATACCGATACCGCCAAGAAAAGAACAGAAGCGTATAATCAATGTTGTTAAAGTGATGTTTGAAAAACTTGACGCAATAATGGAGGACTTATAAATTCTCCATTATTGCATCCAATTTACTATGCATTGAATTTATCGCAGTAACAATTCTTACTTGTTCATCATAAGGTGGTACGGGTACTTCTATTGCCTTAAACAGCTTCTTATCCAGATGAGGTATTGCCGAACCTACTTTGTTTTCACGCAATGCTTTACGATGCAGGTTTATAACATGTAAGATGTACTCTGCAAGCATATTTTCATTGATATGTAGTTGCTTGAATGTGCTACCTTGATAACCTTCAATCGGCGTTCTGAACACTTCACCGGAATTTTCTCCATCAACCAAAATCAATAGGCTATTGGCTGCTACATATCGCCCATTTGTTTGTGTCTTAAAGTCACGTTCTCCTCTTAGATATTTTACGTCAAGGTTTGGCATTTCTTTACCGTCAAGTTTCTCCATCCGTCAAAGAACACAGCATTTGCATTTTCATGGAACTACTACCCACCCGTCAGGTAACTGCGGATAATGCCCGTTATCACAAGTGATTTGGCTTTCGGGTTGATGTTTTAGCAGTTCCGATCTGGCTTAATTGTATATGGAACAAGATTAATGATATGGCAAGGTCAAGATTTTGTTCAAAGAACTTTGTAACATCGTAGCATCGTATGTGTGGACGGTGAACTCACTTTGGTCACTATGGAGAAGTGAACAAGAAAAATCCTGTTGGCCTATGGGCTATCTGGTGGAAAACTTCAAACCGCAGACTGTAAATCTCCGTTTGCAGGGTATCAACAAGTATTTGAGTTTACCAAGCACGACAGACTGAAAGTGAAGTTTGTCAAAGTGCAGCAAAGAACTTCTTGGAGAATGTCATCAGCGATGCCGACTACAAGTTTCTGAAAGCGCAGTTAAAGGCTGACGGTTACGAAGATTGGTATTTTGTAGTATGGTTTATGGCGGCGACAGGCGCACGGGTAAGTGAGTTGCTTCACATAAAGGTTGAACGTGAAAGTGGGTTATCTCCACCTTTACAGCAAAGGCGGTAAAGTGCGCCGTTTATACATACCCAAAAGCTTGCGGAGCGAGGCTTCATTGTGGCTGAAAAGGAAAGGCGTCACGAGCGGTTATCTCTTTCTCAACCGTTTCCGGCAGCGCATTACGACACGTATTGCCCAACAGCTAAAGCATTTTGCCGATAAATATGGATTGAACCGTGATGTTGTTTATCCTCATTCTTTTCGTCACCGTTTCGCCAAGAATTTCCTTGACCGTTTCAACGACCTTGCTTTATTGGCCGACCTTATGGGACATGAAAGCATAGAAACCACTCGCATCTACCTGCGCCGCACCGCCAGCGAACAGCAGAAAATTGTCGATAAGGTAGTAAATTGGTAATAACGTATTAGAAGCGCATTTTATAACGCTTCTAAGGCATTTTGAATATTATTGAGAACGGAAAACAGTTCTTCGATTTTTGCGCCAATGCGTTGTTGTTCGGGAAGAGGAGGTAAATACATATCATTAAAATCTGTACTATTGAATCCTGCTTGAGCCGTCCTCGAAATTTCTTTTAGCTTGCCTTGATATAGGTTAGATAGATAATAATAGTATGCAAACTCTTTGTATATAAGATTATCAAATTTGAAGATAACTTTTGCCATTGCAACATTATAAGCTCCTTGTTCAGCATGAAATACTTTCCTAAAGATCCACCATAACGTGCTAATAATATATCTCCTTTCTCAGTTTGCTTTGAAGCAAGACTTGTTGAATATAGATAGGCACAGGAGATTCCCATAATCTCTAATTTGATAAAATGATATAATTGGGTCTGGGTATTGTTTCAAAGTAACTCTTTGCTGGATTTGCACCGCCTGATATGTCTAAGATTGAATTATGCCTACAACCATACCCATGTATCAGGTATCTCACCCGGAGAACTGCGGATAATGCCCGTTATCACAAGTGATTTCGGCTTTCGGGTTGATGCGTTTTAGCAGTTCCGATGCTGGCTCGTCATTCGGGTCTTGGAACGAGCTTACCATGAATGGCAAGGTCAAGGATTTTGTTCTTAGCTTTTTGATAACTTTCTGTAAATCCAATTTGCCTTGCTCAATTTGGTCAATTAAAGCAAACCAATTCTCTATCTCTGATACTATTCGGTGCTGTTCTGAAAGAGGGGAAGAGGGAAAACATTCGTTCCAAATTATATTTAGGTAATCCCTCACGACCACTACCTGTTATCTTCATTGATTTAGAGAATATGGAGGATAGAACAAACGCATGGAAATATTCAGATACAACAAATATTGGACGCATAATGCAAACATGTTGACTTACATTTCCCCGTTGAAAGTTTTCAGGAACAATTGCACAACGTCCCAAAGACCCACCTGTTATGTTTAAGAGTAAATCATTAGGCAAAACTTCAGTACCAATCATAGTTTGATGTACCTCTTCTGATATAAATTTGATATCTTCGTAAACTAATCCACCGTTATAAATATTTTGAGACCGGAAAAATGGAATGCCCTTAGAGGAATAGTTACTGCCTCGCGGGGTACTTCCAGAACCTATTTTTGAACAAATATGTTCTATATCCGTCCACACCCAATTATCAGGCACTTCAAACGGCACATTCCCATAATGGGGCGTATCGGAAGAACATTGTAAATTGCCGCATTATTTACAGACAGCCCATAAAATAACTGCCAAGCAAAAGATTCCAAGCACAATCACAGTAAATATGCCCCAACGGTTGGAAAGCCAAATACCTTCATTGCTTTTAAGCATACAAGCAATGCGCTCCTCGTGTTCCTTTTGCAGTTCGAGTTGTTTATCACGATGAGCCATTAGTTGCTTGCCTACTTCCACGACAAAGTTTGTGCAAATGTCGTTTAAAGACTTTAAGGTTTGCGGATGTACTTGCGCACCGATTTTCCTTGACTGTAATTCATTAACTGTATTGTTGAACCCAGTGATAATGCAGTCTGCACGGTCGATAACCGTATTGAGAGCCTTGGTCGTTTGTTCCAATTCCGCAACTTTTTCTGCAAGACTGCTTGTCTCCTGCGTAGCCTTGTTTTCGTTATTAACGCTACAAATAAGGCCGTCAATGTCTATCTTGTCAGATTTGCCTTTTCCTATTCCCATACTTTATTTGATTTTGAATGAAACAATTATCTGTGCAACCCTCGTCTACGTTTGCAAAGGAGGTTGGCTTTTTGAGCGCAACGCTTTGCCCATTCGCGTTCGTCCTCATCCTTGTCTTTTCCCCAACCGCTCATATCAGAACCTCCACCGCCACTGGATGCCGTCATGCTCGTTGCACCATCAAGATATTCGGCGAAAAGAAGTAATGCGGTTTTCTGCACAGCTTCTATGGTCGCAAAGGATTGTCGTCCGGCGTGGAACACTCCTTGCGGATGATTTCGTCCGCGTCCTCCGGTATGGCTACATGGTAATGGTGATATTCGTCCGTGGAAATGTCGTAGTGTCTAATAACGGAGCCTGGCGGTTGACCTGTGGCATTTCAGCCGATACGGTAGATGGCCGTATTTTCTGTTCGGTACTTAGATTTGCCGAAGATTTCTGCTCCCCACGTAGCCTTGCCCATGTCGCTTCTATCTTTGATGGCATGAGATATCGGCCTTTGCCAAGAATAGAGGATTTATAACTGGAGTTGCCCAACAGAACAGAATAGCCTCGTACATTCCCCTTGTCATCCTCTTGTATGTATATACCGTAGCCATGTTCTTTCAATCCGGCTGCATAGCCTGCCCAACTGAACTTTGGTAGAGAGCGGAGTACGTCCATGCAAATGTCGGCTATCTCCTGCCTACGTATTTCGTAAATATCCTCCGGCTGTACCCATCCTCGCCGTTCGTTGATTATATACGCAACCGACATCGCCCGTTCCGCTATCAGATGGTCGTCGTTGACCTTGCCGTTCATGTCCACACGGTTCACGTCAATGTGCAGATGAGGTATGCCACTCTTTGCATCATGGTGGAGAGCGACTATATACTGGCTATTCCTTACATTGGTACATTTTGCACTGGCACGTTTCGCCTTTTTCGACAAGTCGATGGAATCGAAAATTTGGATGTACTCGTTTGCCAACCTTACCCAATCGTCCAACGTCCAGCCTGCGGATTCTTCTTTAGTTGGGGATATTTCCATCCTTATCACGTTACGTTTGAGCGGTCTGCCTTTGTTGATTGTACTGGCAAACTCTTTTTGTTTAAGTACCATGCGCTGGTACATGGCTTCCGCCGAAATGTCATCGGGCAGGAAGTTCACTTTCACTATCTCGGCCTTATCTTTGTTGACCGAATAGCGGACGGCATTTCCGCCGTGACTGATGGTGGCCGCTTTTGCTATCATTTGGCTGGGTATTTATCGGGTAATGTATTCCTGTATCTCATTCCAACGGGCTATAAGGGGAACGGCGGCACGCATCCACTGCTCCACGAAACGGGTGTCTGCAAAATATTGCGCTCGTTTGCTGTCCTGTATAGATTTGACGGCAGCAGCTATGCGCATGAGATCGCCCCGTGCATCGGATAGGCTGCATAAGGCTTCCACCTCCTTGTCGGTAAGTCGCCGCCTTGGACATTGCCCAAAAGCACATTTACGGATGTAGTCGCTCAATGTCAAACCACAAGTCTCGGCAAGTTCCACGACTTTGCGTATTCCTTTTCGGTCACTCTAGCCTCCAGCCGCTTTGTGCGCCTTATAGCCTTTTTCTTTCCATCCTTGTTCTCTTCCGTTGTTGTCATATCTGATGAATTATAAGGTGATACTATAAAATAAAACTGGTCAGCCCGGTGCGAGCTTGCGAGCGGCAGTTATAGCTTATGTGGCATGGAAGCGCGGAGCGGTTTTGTGCGACATAGGCAATTCTTGTAACAGTCCTGACACGAACATCGGACATAGCACAACTCGTAGAGTGGACGGTTTATCCGAAGTCTTTATAAACGCCTAAAACAAACTTACTCCGCCGCATTCTTTCCTCAAAAGACCGCTTCCGATAGTGTTATAAGTTAAACCCAAGTTCCGCCATAAACCAACGCTTTTCCAAAACGCCACGAATTGAAGCGTAAAAGCCATGTCTCGCATTGCAAAACCATCTTTGAAAGCCAATATACGGCATTTCTTGTCCGTCTCGATTTCACTATGATTTACACCGTTTCCACCATGAACATTCCCGTCCGAAATAAGGGATAAAGATGGTTGCCCGTTGTCACAACAAGTGGCGGTGTCCGACTTTGTATTTTCGCCATTTGGTACATCGGTGGTAATACAGTTCTCACCACTACCATCTTCACCAATCTCATAGACATGATTGCGCCGCTCTTTCACGCTCACATAATACGGATTGAGTATTTTTGATTGTCCGCATACCATGCCGACACACAATGCACGGTGTGTATGCTTGTGCGGTTAGTCTGTTCGGATGTGATAATCCCCAACTCGGCCATTTTGTCAAGCAACCTCGAAACGGTTTTCTTGTCATAACCTAAACGGGTGGCCAATTCCACTTCCGAAAGAGCGATTTGTCCGATATGTAGCGTAACGGCAAAGCCTTTCTTCTCGTATTTTGTTTTTTTGATTACCGCAGCGTCAATGAGGCTTTTCAATACCTTCATGCGGTCAATGCCATATTTGCTTCCTGCCAGAAAATCAAGCTGCCTGTCGGAAAGCACTATACAATAATAAATGTCTTTTTTCATCTTCAAATCTATTTATGGTTCAACTAACTCTAACTGAAATTGGTCAACGAGCATTTGCAAACTCGGACAACGCTTTATCATCTTTTGAAGTGTCATCATGGGAGTATCTGCCATCAGCAGAAAGTCGGCTATGTCTAATCCTTTTTCCCTTTGTTCATCCGTAGCGCATTGCTCTAGCTTATCACTGAAAACAACCTTCGGGCAAATAGCAGAAAGCGACTGTGCTTTCTCTTGCCAAACCTCCTTCGCTCCCAAGTCAGGACAAAGGATGATGGCACGGTTCTTCAACACGGCAATGGTGTCAGCCTTGAAACAGCCGTGTATTCCTCCAGTCGCCAGCCATACAAAATCAGGCATGAAGTGGCTGGCCACTAAAGCAGATTTCTCGCTCTCTACAATGGCTACAGCTTTTGTCGGATAGTCGGCCAACAGATGTTCACCAAACAAGCATTGCTTCATGTTGAAGTGCTCCAGCCCCAATTCCGTATGCACCCAACTCACATAGTTTCTCGGCTCTTTTACCCGATGTCCTGTCACTGAATGATACAACATAATTTTTCCGCCTCGCACTCTTCCTTGTCGGTCAATCTGCCAAAATACCGTGGAGCCTTTCCATTTCTTGGATGTCCCGACACAGTATAATTGGAACAGCCGGGATGTTTCCTTTTCACCGAATACTCCAGACAGATAGATGAATAACGGATTCAGTTCGTAGTTGGCAAGCGAGCGGTACATAATATTACGATCAATGTAGTCTATCGGCTTTGGCTGTACGGCCGTAGTCTGCGACCTCCACGGCTTCCGTTCTTCCAATGCAATGGGATTATCTTTGAAATAGTCCGATGGCTTGTAATGGTATTGGCACGAATGTTCATGGTCACACCTGCCCACATAATCAGGAAACGCAATTTGCCCTTCCGTATCAACATACTTGACGAAACATTGCTTCCTACCACATTTAGGACAGGTCAGCTTAGAACCTCGCTTGTATTTTTGGAGCATAAATCGGTATTCAATCATAGTTCCTCCTTTTTATAAATGCAGTTCGTGCAGTTTGCAGTTGTTGCAGTTTTGCAGATTACCAATGCCCTCTGAACTGCAAACTGCAAATACTGCAAACTGCAAACAGTGTGGATTATTGCAGTTTTTCATATTCTCCCCTCTTAATTTTCCTGATCACTTTGTTCGCGGCAAGTTTGTTCAACACATACATCACAGTTCTTTCCGACATTCCGACTTCTTTACCGGCTTGGACGGCTTCGGCTGTAGAAAACAAATGAGGTACAATATCAAGCATTTCTTTCTTCTGTGAGTCTATGCTTTCCATCAACATAAATTTCTGAACATTGGAATAGCAATCCTCGAAATATGCACTTAGTCTGATGGCCGATTTTGTGGAATCAATATCCACAAAATCTTTATGGACTTCGCCACAAGCCCATCGAAGTATTTGGAATACTAAAGCCAACCGTGCTGCAATTATGGGTGTTTTCATTACCCGGCTATCAACCATACTATCGTCTTTGATTTGGTTTACCTTGTGGATTAAGTCATTGCGCCAGTCGGTGAAATAGGCACCAGCCTCCGTAGAAAAATTCAGTACGCTTTGTAAAGCATATTCGTTGTTTTCTTCCGTTATGAAACAAATCTCGCAAATACGGTTGATTATATCCTCCCACAAGATAGAATATTTCTCAAACGATGAGGATGTGGAATCTTCGTCAGTCTGCCAGTCTGATATTTCCTGTGATGAGGGATAAACGAAGATTATCCTATCCAATAGTCCATTGTCCTTGTACCCTTTATCGACCAGTTCATGCACACGAGTTGTCTGCATCGTGCCAACTATATTTATAAAGGCCGCTCAATATGGATAGGTATCGGCATACTGCACCTTGACACATCAAGAGGCTTGCCGCTAAAAGCTGTCAAAGTTGTTCTATCAGTTGCCCTTGCTGTATTGGTTCACGGCGTTGAACATTCCCATTATTTCATCCACATACACGGTCACTCCTCTTGGATTGTCATTAAGCGCACGAATAAGAGCTTCAGGAGTGAAGTCAGAAATGATTGTCCGCTTCAATATCGGTTTAGGTGGCAATGGCGGCCTTTCGTCTTTCCTGCCTTTCTGACTTTCCAGTATGGAATTGTAGTTTTCCATATCTATCTTGAATTGCTTAATGACTTTGGCATCACGCTTGCGGATGGGGCGGAAAGCGAAATCAAGCGGAGGTGTCTTACCCATGCCTGGCCGTCCAACCAGTATCAGATAAAGGATAGGACTACTAACCCAGCCACCACGGATGCGGATGTTGACAGCATTGCCGATGGCTGTTGACGCTGCCGCAATAAGGGATGTCATTGTGTACTCAATGGAATAGTTTTCTTGCCGTGCCAATACCAGAACCATGTCCTGCAGCTTGGCAGGAAACACATCCAAAGGTATCTTGTTCTCAATAACACCCTCGAACTCCATTCTGATGCTGTTGCACAAGTCAAGTGAATCCATTAGAATGTCCTGTTTCGTTTGGAGTTGACGAACTGAACGGCTTCTTCCGCCAATTCCTTCTGTGATTTCCGCTTGCCGTCATGAAGCCATGCGTCAATCTCAGATTTAAGGAACATGATACGTTTACCTCTCTTATGAAACGGAATCTGGTGGCAACTCGTCCATCCGTAAACGGTTTGTTCCGCCGGATGGCTGGGTAGGTATTCGCACAGCTCTTTCAAGTTCATCCACAGGTCGGCAGGTTGTACTTGTGGAGCATAATTCAAACCATCAATCTTGGAATCAAGTTTGTCCAACTTGTCCATCATCCATGACATTGCCTTTGGCAAATCTTCAAATGTAATGTTCTTGTCTTCCATATCATTATCAGTTGATTTTGCCGCAAAGTAACGGCAAATCCCAATACCGATTTATGGGTGACTAATATCACATAAAGAAACATCATAGCTTCATAAGAACCATAAGCTATATGCGCTGATTATCAACACCTATAATGGTAAATTCCATTATTAGATTTTTTCGTTTATGCCTCTTTCCATAAGGAAATCATCATCGTGTCATACAGTCGTGAATATAAAATAGACAGATATAAAAGCCATCCACATATAAATGCAGATGGCTTATGTAATAAATAGGTATGGAATGGCATTTATTGTTGGCTCGGCAAATCAAAGCTTGATTGTCTTTGTCGCCTCTTCCTTTTGGCATCAACGACCTTGGCATAAATTTGAGTTGTACGGACATTCGTATGACCAAGCATTTTGCTGACCGTATAAATGTCTGTTCCTCCGGCGAGTTGCAGGGTTGCATACGAGTGCCTAAAGCAATGGTAGGTGATGTGTTTCGTTATTCCTGCTTCAGCAACCCATTTCTTAATTGGACGGTTAATCCATGACGGGTCGGGAAGTCCTGCAAAACAAGTTTCTCACCGTCTTTCCTTTCGCCGCAAAGTTGGTATGCCTGTTCGGATATGGGCATATACTCAACACCTTTGGTCTTTGTTGGGTAAAGTTCAAGCGGTAACCGCCATTAAATTCTTCAATCTCTGACCACTTCAATTTTTGTATGTCGCAATGACGAAGTCCTGTCAATGCAGAAAACAGCGAGGCTCGTTTTAATAATGGGTCACATGGAGTTTGAGCCAAACGGTTCAGTTCCTCAACCGTCAGATATTCCCTGCGGCTCTCTCTCCCCTGAATGCCTTTGACCTTTGCCGAAATATCAACGGTAAGATAGCCGTCAATAAAAGCTTGCTTCAATGCTGCCTTGAATATGGAGAAATAAGTGGATGCCGTGTTTTGAGAAAGAGTACCATTCTTTGTGCCTCCTTGTGGGGCGTTCAATATAAATTGCCGGAACGATTCTACAAACTTTAGATCTATCTGCAAAAAAGGAATGGTATTGCCTTTTGAAAAAATCTTCAGCAGCTCATATACACGGTTCCAGTTGGCGATGATAGAATCAGAACTGTGCGCATGACGGGTGCGCTGCACATGGTCAAAGTATTCAATAGAGTTGTAGCGTGAACGTTCCAGCTGTTCTGCTTGTTCTGCATCTGTTTCAGAATATAAAGAAGCATTATCATATTCCTTCTGCCGCAGACTTCTCACTTTGTCGGCATAGATACACGATTCTTGGTCTAACTGTGACTTGCATTGAATAATACCGTTCAAGTCACGTTTAGGCTTATAAGTGGTTTTGCCGTCCTTGTCAGTTCGGGCGTTCCGCGACTTATCCCAAATGGGAGTGGTGATAGTACGGTTTAAATATTCACGCACTCGCTGAGGTGTAGGCTTATCGGCAAAAACCGGATAAGCCTCTACATACAAATACCATTCTTCACGGTATTCTGATTTGCGAAGTTTTACTGAAACTTCGCGTATTGGCCAGTGCTTTTTCATTGCTTCGCTCCTTTATATAGAATTTCTTTCTTTGGTACATAAACGAAGTTACCTATCTGCCGGGTAGGGATAGAGTATTTGCGGATATGCTGATAGACCGTGCTGTCGTCCAAATGGAATTTCTTGGATATTTCGCCGATGGTATAACAGTCCTTCGGTTCCAAGCTATATAGTTTGGCAACGGGCTTTGGTTTTGTCAGAGCTTTCTTCCGCAGAGGATAGAGTTTCAGCAGTTCTTCTTTGCTGACTCTTGTTTGTCGTTCGCCTACGTTTACACTTGAAATGACACCTTTACGAATCAAGCGATATAGGGTTTCTTTGCTAATCCCGAACAAGGCATAGGCTTCAGGAACGGTGATATAGTCTTTGGACTTCGGTATCTTCTTCACAACCTCATCCAACTTCTGCATCCTTAGCTCCTCGTCCTTGTTTCTTTTCCAAGCAATTTTAGAACATCTTGGAGAGCAATACCAAGATTCAATGGTCTTCGCTTTGAACGGTTCTCCGCAGATCTTGCATTTACGTACTATCTCGAACTTTGCTGCTGGCATATCTGTCTTTGAAACATAAGTTATTCACTATCACCACCGACAACTATATAAGTTTCACATTATCTACTTTTAAGTGTCGGAACAAATATGGTACAAATATACAATAAAAATTCGAGAACAAGCAAATCAATCAGAAGTGTTAAAACAAAGTAGAGTGTAACTCATTGAGCTACACCCTACTTTTCTATTGTTGATTATCGTTGTTTACCGATACTTACTTCACTTCCTCAAAGTCAACGTCCGTAACGTTACCGTCTTTGCTGTTGTTGCTGCTACCTGCATTACCGCCAGCTTGTTGACCACCGAAGTTAGGATCTGCTTGCGGACCGCCTTGAGCGCCGCCACCTTGAGCGTTGTACATTTCTTGGCTAGCTGCTTGGAATACGCTGTTCAATTCTGCCATAGCAGCATCGATACCTGCGATATCCTGAGCCTTATGAGCTTCTTTCAATTTGTTCAAGGCACCTTCGATCGGAGCTTTCTTGTCTGCCGGAAGCTTGTCGCCAAGATCTTTCAATTGTTTCTCGGTCTGGAAGATCATGCTATCCGCTTGATTCAATTTATCGATACGCTCTTTCTCTTTCTTATCGGCCTCTGCGTTTGCGGCAGCCTCTTCTTTCATACGCTTAACCTCATCATCGCTCAAACCGCTGGAAGCCTCGATACGGATACTTTGTACTTTACCGGTTCCTTTATCCTTGGCGGATACGTTCAAGATACCGTTGGCGTCGATATCGAATGTAACCTCGATCTGAGGGACACCACGTTGTGCGGCAGGTATTCCATCTAGGTGGAAACGGCCGATAGACTTGTTGTCTTTAGCCAAAGAACGCTCTCCTTGCAAGATGTGGATCTCAACAGAAGGCTGGTTGTCTACAGCAGTCGTAAATGTCTCGGACTTCTTGGTCGGGATGGTCGTGTTAGACTCGATCAATTTAGTCATTACACCACCCATTGTCTCAATACCTAAAGACAGCGGAGTAACATCCAACAACAATACGTCCTTAACCTCACCTGTCAATACACCACCTTGGATCGCTGCACCTACGGCTACTACTTCATCCGGGTTAACGCCCTTAGATGGAGCTTTACCGAAGAATTTCTCAACGACAGCCTGTACGGCCGGGATACGAGTAGAACCACCTACCAAGATCACTTCGTCGATATCAGAGTTGATAAACCTGCGTCTTTCAAGGATTGACGGCACGGTTCGATACATGCTTGGATCAGACCGTCAGCCAATTGCTCGAATTTAGCACGAGTCAAAGTCTTAACCAAGTGCTTTGGAATACCGTTTACCGGCATGATATACGGCAAGTTGATCTCCGTGCTAGTCGTACTTGACAACTCGATCTTCGCTTTCTCGGCAGCTTCTTTTAAACGTTGTAAAGCCATCGGGTCTTTACGTAAATCTACGCCTTCCTCACGTTCGAATTCTTCAGCTAACCAGTCGATGATTACGTGGTCGAAGTCATCACCACCTAGGTGAGTATCACCGTTTGTTGATTTTACCTCGAATACGCCGTCACCTAACTCAAGGATGGAGATATCGAATGTACCACCACCTAAGTCGAATACGGCGATCTTCATGTCTTTGTTCGTCTTATCCAAACCATAAGCCAAAGAAGCGGCAGTCGGTTCGTTTACGATACGGCGTACGGTTAAACCTGCGATCTCACCAGCCTCTTTCGTAGCCTGACGTTGAGCGTCACTAAAGTAAGCAGGTACTGTGATAACGGCTTCCGTTACTTCCTGTCCCAAATAATCCTCAGCTGTCTTTTTCATTTTCTGCAGGATCATCGCTGAGATTTCCTGCGGAGTATACAAACGTCCTTCGATATCTACACGAGGAGTGTTGTTATCACCACGCACTACTTTATAAGGAACGCGATTGATTTCCTTTTGTACTTGGTCATAAGTTTCACCCATGAAACGTTTGATAGAGAATATAGTCTTTTCAGGATTGGTGATAGCCTGACGTTTTGCGGGATCACCTACCTTACGCTCGCCGCCTTCTACGAAAGCTACGATTGAAGGTGTTGTTCTTTTACCTTCGCTGTTCGCGATAACAACCGGTTCGTTACCTTCCAATACGGCAACACAAGAGTTGGTTGTTCCTAAGTCGATTCAATAATCTTTCCCATGATTGTAAATATTTTAATTGTTATTATTCATCGTCTGTCATCCTCCTTGTTTAAAGGATTCACATAGTATTCAACAAATGCCGTGCCAAAGAAGTTTGGGTTTGAAAATAAATAATACGTGTCATGAATCGTGACATTTTGGCGGTTTGGCAGAATACAGAAAGCCCCGGAACCGTTTTAATAGGCCCGGGGCTTCTCTTGTTATTTGTTGATTATTTCCTTTTCTTCTTTCATGTCAAGCTCATTCTTGTCGGCATCAAAGAATTTGTATTCAAGAAAGGCGAGACTTTGATTGGGAATAACTTTTAAACCATGTGTGTACTTCATTTTCCACTTCATGCTCAAGGGGAACAACCCCTTGTTCACATACGCTGCGACATACGGATGTACATGCAGGGTGAATTTCTTCACGTGATGTTTGTTTACTAAGCAATCTATTTTTTCTTCCAGGCTGTCGGTAAACAGGATGGAAGGCTTAACCGTTCCTGTTCCGAAACAGGATGGGCAGTCTTCTGACGTATCCACGTCCATTGCCGGACGTACCCGCTGACGGGTAATCTGCATCAAGCCAAACTTACTAAGAGGAAGGATATTGTGTTTAGCCCGGTCATTTGCCATTGCCTTTGTCATGTGTTCAAATAGCTTTTGCCGGTTGGCAGCCTCTGCCATATCGATAAAGTCTATGACGATGATACCTCCCATGTCTCGTAAGCGGAGCTGACGGGCGATCTCATCGGCGGCGGCTATATTTACGTCGATAGCTGTCTTCTCTTGGGCATCGCTGCCTTTGGAACGGTTCCCGCTGTTCACGTCGATAACGTGCATAGCTTCCGTGTGCTCGATAATCAAGTAAGCTCCACTCTTGTAAGTGACAGTTCGTCCGAATAGCGACTTGATTTGCTTGGTGACCGCAAAGTTGTCGAAGATAGGAAGCTCTCCCGTATATAACTGTACGATTTCTTCCCGTCCCGGTGCGATCAAGCTTACATAGTCGCGGACATTATTATAGACCTCCTTGTCATTTACATAAATATTTTGGAAAGAGGGGTTGAATATATCCCGAAGCAAAGCTACGGTACGTGCCGTTTCCTCATAAATAATAGCCGGAGCTTTGAGTTTAGGCACCTTCACGATATTATCTTCCCATCGTTTCATCAATGTCTTCAATTCATGATCAAGCTCTGCGACACGCTTGCCCTCCGAGGATGTCCGTACGATAACACTGAAATTCTTCGGTTTGATACTTTGGATTAACTGGCGCAAACGGGCTCGTTCCTCGCTTGATTTAATTTTGGTGGAGACAGATACTTTATCGGCGAACGGTATCAGCACGATATATCTTCCGGCAAAAGAAAGCTCGGAAGTCAATCGGGGACCTTTCGTCGAGATAGGCTCTTTAGCAATTTGAACCAACACCTCTTGTCCTACTTTCAGCACGTCGCTAATACTCCCGTTCTTTTCGATCTCCGGTAGAATCTGAGTTTTCGACAGTACCGGCGCCTTTTTGGGATCGCTCAGCAATTGCTTTAAATATTTCTGTTGGGTGTTGAAGTTAGGACCTAAGTCCAAATAGTGAAGAAACGCATCCTTTTTGTAACCGACATCAATGAACGCAGCGTTTAAGCCCGGCATCAGTTTCTTAACCTTACCTAGATAGATATCACCAACAGCGAACGAGACGTTGCGGGCCTCCTTTTGGAGCTCCACAAGGCTCTTGTCCTCCAAGACGGCGATAGATACCTCTTTGGGCTGTACATCAACTACTAATTCACTAATCACTTAAGATGTGTTTTTAAGATCAGACCTTATAAAATACGCAAAGAACAAACTTAAAAGGTCACTTATTAAGTTTGTTCTTTAGAGTTCGTTAGATAGACTTATTTCTTCTTATGTCTATTCTTCTTCAGTCTCTTTTTGCGCTTGTGCGTAGACATTTTATGTCTTTTTCTTTTCTTTCCGCTAGGCATCGCTTTAAAATTTTAAATTAAACGTATAATAATTAATTACTTAACTTCACCAATAAAAGTCTTAGCCGGCTTGAATGACGGAATGTTGTGTTCCGGGATGATGATCGTAGTATTTTTTGAAATATTACGAGCTGTCTTTTGAGCTCTCTTCTTAATAACGAAACTTCCGAAACCTCTCAAGTAAACGTTTTCGCCTTGGGCTAAAGAACTTTTTACGATATCCATGAAGGACTCAACGCTTGCTAGCACTGTCTGTTTGTCGATACCAGTGCTTTTTGAAATCTCGCTAACAATATCTGCTTTAGTCATGTCTATAAATTAATTAATTGATTTTGACCTATTAATTTTTTGGAATGCAAATATATAGCTTTTTATTTAAGTGGAAAAAGAATTGAGCTTCAATTTTTAAATAAAAAGATTCTTCTCGATTCGTAATATATATGTATGTTTGCGGTAATCAAATAGTTATGATGTTGAAAAGAGAGAAAGGGAGCAGTTATGTTACAGTATGAAAGTGAGTTAGAAATCAGCCGGATATTGGTTGAGTGGTATGAAACCTATAAAAGAGAGCTTCCTTGGAGGGAAACGAGAGACCCTTATATCATCTGGATATCGGAGATTATATTGCAACAAACCCGGGTTGTACAGGGATTGGAGTATTTTTTGCGTTTTACCGAACGTTTCCCGGATGTGGCATCTCTAGCGGTGGCGGAAGAGGATGAGGTGCTGAAATATTGGCAGGGCTTGGGGTATTATAGCCGGGCTCGTAACTTACATGCGGCGGCTAAATCTATCATGGAGCGGTTTAACGGGGTTTTCCCGGAGAATTATAAAGAGGTATTATCCTTGAAAGGTATCGGGGAGTATACGGCGGCGGCGATCGTCTCCTTTGCTTGGAACCAACCGTGTCCGGTCGTGGATGGAAATGTGTACCGGGTACTTTCCCGTTTGTTTGCCGTAGATACGCCGATCGACACCACGAAGGGTAAAAAGCAATTTGCGGAACTGGCCGGAATGATCTTGGACCCTAAGAACGCAGGGACGCATAATCAGGCGATCATGGAATTGGGTGCTTTGCAATGTGTTCCTCAAAACCCGGACTGCGGGGTGTGCCCGCTAAAAGATAAATGCGTGGCGTTCGCTTCCGGCAATGTGCAAGCTTATCCGGTGAAACAAAATAAGACGAAGACAAGGGATCGTTATTTCCACTATCTATACATTATATATAAAGAACAAACTTGGATGAACAGACGGACGGGGAAGGATATCTGGACTGGTTTGTATGAATTTCCATTGATCGAGACGGATCATGCGATGGATTTTTCCGGTTTGTGTGAGACGCAAGCCTTCCGTAACCTATTGGGAGATGCTGGAAAATTGAGTATCACCCAAGGGTTATCGAATGTAAAGCATACGCTCTCCCATCAAATTTTATACGCTTCTTTCTATCAAATAGAGATAGAGCAGGTTCCGGAATCCTTGGGGAATTACCTCTCTCTGCCTTGTCGGGATATTGAGAAGTATGCCGTTCCCCGGCTGATACATATTTATTTAGAGAAATTAAACGGAAACTTGTGAGAATGATTGAATTTGTGTTTCTTTGTATGGTTATTAAGAATTTGAATTATGTCATTGAATAAGGTTATATTGATCGGCAACGTAGGCAAAGATCCTGACGTTCGCTATTTTGACAGTGGTGCCGCTGTCGCTAATTTCCCGCTGGCAACCTCGGAACGTGGGTATACGTTGGCAAATGGAACGGTGGTTCCGGAGCGTACGGAGTGGCATAATATCGTAGTTCGTCGGGATTTGGTTCCTTTCGTGGAAAAATGGGTACGTAAAGGTTCCGGTGTATATGTGGAAGGTAAGATTCGTACTCGTAATTATGATGACCAAAGCGGCGTGAAACGATATGTTACGGAGATCCATGCGGATCGTATCGAGTTTTACAGCACGGGTTCCCGTCCGGTCGATGGTGGAAATACGACTGCACAAGGCGGTAGTATGCAGCCCAATGTGGGACAAGGACAACCGGCTCAACCGACCACGGCGCCAAATACCGCTTATCAACAGCCAGCCGCTTCGCAGCCTAGCGCATTCTCAGAATCCAGTGACGCGGATGATCTCCCGTTCTGATATTGTTTAACTAATACTGTTTCCCTTGGACTCGGACTATTATTTATGGGGCTTATTTGAAAACGTAACGGTGCAGGCGCTGACAGCGGGTCCTGTGATCGCATTAAGCTTCGCTTTTTTACTGCTGTTTGTTTCCGGCTTCGTGTCGGCCTCTGAAGTGGCATTCTTTTCTCTAACCCCGGGTGACCTAAATGAGATCGGGGAAGAGAATCGCCCGGCAGATCCTGTTATCAAACGTCTCCTTGAACGTTCGGAGTATCTATTGGCATCTATATTGATCGCTAATAATTTTGTAAATGTGGCGGTCGTTATGCTGTGTACCTATGCGATTAACGCTTGGATTAATTTCTCGGCCGCTCCTCTTCTAGGCTTTGTGCTTGAGACGATTCTCTTGACTTTCTTGCTTTTACTTTTTGGGGAGATCATGCCTAAGATTTACGCACAGAAGAATTCTTTGCGTTTTGTTCGTTTTTCAGCCTCCGTATTAAGTGGTTTGGAACGCTTCTGCCGCCCATTCTCGAAAATCTTGGTTAATTCCACATCGGTCATCAATAAAGCGTTAGCGAAAAAGAAATATGATATCTCTGTAGATGAGCTTTCTAAAGCGTTAGAGCTAACCTCTACCGAGATCCCGGAGGAGAAGGAGATGCTGGCGGAGATTATCAAGTTTTATAATAAGACCGCTGATGAGATCATGACTCCTCGTCTGGATATGGAAGATATCGAGATCAAGATCAGTTTCCGTGAGGTGGTTGATTTTATTATCAAATCCGGCTATTCGCGTATTCCGGTATATTCCGAGACTGAGGATAATATAAAAGGTATCTTATATATCAAGGACTTATTGCCCTATATTGACAAGCCCGATACATTCCGTTGGCAGAGCTTGATCCGACCGGCCTATTTCGTGCCGGAAACCAAGAAGATCGATGATTTGCTGGAAGAGTTCCGTACCAATAAAATTCATATGGCGATCGTGGTCGATGAGTTTGGCGGTACCTCCGGTATTGTGACGATGGAAGATATCCTAGAGGAAATTGTTGGAGAGATCTCCGATGAGTATGATGAGGATGAGCAACAATTCATCCGTTTAGCAGACGGTAGCTTGATCTTTGAGGCAAAGATATTATTGACGGATTTCTTCCGGGTTATCGATGCCGATCCCTCAGATTTTGGTAAATTGACGGAAGAAGTGGAAACTTTGGCCGGTCTTTTGTTGGAGATAAAAGGGATTTTCCACGCCGTAGGGAGATTATAGATTTTAAGGAATATCGTTTCCAAGTGCTGGAAGTGGATAACAGGAGGATATTAAAGGTTAAATTTAACCGTATCCCTGAAGGTACAGGGAATGATGAGAATGGGAAAGATACGAAGTAAATGTTTATGAAATGGATAGCTGCTGTCATAGGAGGTTCTCTGTTTTTAGGGATATGCTGTATTTCGTGTGTGGAATATACGCCGAAGCCACGGGCTATGTTCGTATCGAACCTTCGAAGGCACAATATAAACCGCTTGATCTCAGTTACCTGCCTTTTAATTTTGATGTCTCTCAGACTGCGGTCATAGAGGTGCCGGATCAAAAGAAGGGTGTTACGGGCTTGAATATCTCGTATCCGGAGTTAGAGGCTGCTTTATTGCAGCTATTTGCCAATTACTCCTGTGTCCTTGGTGACGGTGGAGACGGAAAGCCGCTCTTTCGTCGCCCGCCTGATAAAGTCGGAGAATCGGATATCGGAGAAAGCGTATTCCAACCCTGCCGCAAACGTTTATGGCTCGCTGTTTCTTCTGGATGGAGAATCGGCTTCTCCCATACAATTCCTGTTGACAGATAGTGTATCGAATTTCTTCCGGGGGCCTTGTATTTTGACTGTAAACCCAATGCGGATTCATTAGCTCCCGCTATCCAATATATCCGGGAAGATATCATAGAACTTATACAAACTTTTAGTTGGAAAGAATAATATGGCCTTGCTATATAAACAACTCTCGCCGCTGCATGGAGTCTGAAAATGGAAGAAAGCTCTGATGAGCTTTTGGGGATGCTTGAGCATAAAGCGGACTATTCTTCTTTGGAGCGGGTATCGGCAGAGAAGCGGAGGCAGGAACGTTTCGCCAGCCGGATGCTTTTAAAAGAGCTTTTAGGAGAGGAGGCAAGGGTTGACTATCATTCTACGGGTGCCCCGTTCCTCGCATGCGTACCTTTATATATAAGTATATCTCATACGAAAGATTATGTGGCGGTAATCTTGGATAAGCGTCCGACAGGATCGATATCGAGTATCGTTCGGACCGGATCTTGAAAATACGAAGTCGCTTTATGAATCCGGAGGAAGAGGCGGTATCGATCTGGAGCATGAGGTCGAGCATCTATTAATCCATTGGTGCGCCAAAGAAACCTTGTTCAAGATAATCGGGCAGGAAGGAGTGGACTTTCAAAAGCATCTTCACGTGAATCCTTTTCCTTATTTATCGAGTGGGACGTTTAAGGGACGAGAAACCCGGACCGAGGCATGTCGGGAATATGAGTTGGCATATCAAGTTACACCGGACTATGTATTGACTTGGTTGAAGTAAGTTAACTTCATACGCTTGTGAAGTTAACTTCATTGACTAACGAAGCTAACTTCATTGGCTCACGAAGCTAGCTTCATCAAATCATGTGGTTGGAAAGATATCGTTCGATCTATTTCTGCCAGATCTCCCAAGCGGCGAAAGCCTGTAATAGAAGCATTTCCAGACCATTTTTCACGACGGCGCCTTTTTCTTTTCCTTTCTTCATGAAAAGGGTCTCATCCGGATTGTAAAGTAAATCATACAATAGATGATTCGGCGTAAGTAAATCGTACGGGATATCCGGACATGAGTCTATATTCGGGAACATACCTAAGGGAGTCGTGTTTACGATCACCGTATATTGCTCCATGGTTTTCGGAGTAATCTCATCGTACGTGATACAAAATTCTTTCGGTTTGCGAGAAACCAGCGTGGCACCAACGCCTAGCTGTTTCAGTCCGTGGAAGACTGCCTTCGACGCCCCTCCCGTACCAAGGATCAACGCTTTCCGGTGCGTTTCTTTCAATAAAGGATCAATCGATTGCTTGAATCCGATAATATCCGAGTTATATCCTTTCAGTTTAAGTTTGCCGAAAAGACCTTTTGTGAACTTGATGACATTTACCGCTCCGATCTGACGGGCATCGTCATCCAAATCGTCTAAATATGGGATTACTTGTTCCTTATAAGGAATGGTCACGTTTAAACCGTTAAGTTCAGGGTTTTCTTTGATTACGTTCTTAATCTCCTTGATAGAGGGAATCTCGAAATTCAAGTACTCAGCGTCGATCTTCTCTGCCTCAAACTTCTGGTTGAAATACGTTTTAGAAAACGAATGTCCGAGGGGATATCCCAGTAAGCCATATTTCTGCATAACCTTTTTATTGTTTATTCTTTAGATCCTGTATATAATGAACAGATCCCGAAGGTAAAGGTCCGTACACGGGCCTGCTTGAAGCCTTGGCGGGTGAGTAAATCCGTCATGACCTTTCCCTGAGGAACTACCTTGATGGAAGCCGGCAAATAATTATACGCGACTTTTTCTTTAGAGAGTAGACGTCCGATAAAGGGGATAACGGTCTTTGAATAGATCTGGTAGAGTTGTCTCATGGGAAAATGTTCCGGTGTGGAAAGTTCCAAGATCATGATATGCCCACCGGGTTTCAGCACCCGGTACATCTCTGAGATACCTTGCTCTATGTTCTCAAAATTACGAACCCCGAAAGCGGCGGTTACGGCATCGAACGAGTTTTCCTCGTAGGTCAAGGCCGTACAGTCCTGTTGCTCGAAGGATATATGCTCCGAATAACCGGCGGCAGCTACTTTTTTCCGTCCCACTTCCATCATGCCTAACGAGATGTCGGCACCGACGATATGGTCGGGTCGCAGCTTTTTGTACATGGAGATAGCCAAGTCTCCGGTACCGGTAGCGATATCCAGTATCGTTTTAGGAGAGAAAGGACGCAGGAAAGCGATCCCTTTCCTGCGCCATATCTTGTCGATACCAAATGAGAGAGTATGGTTGAGTTGATCATACGTTTCGGCTATCGAGTCGAACATACGTTTGACTTGCGTGCCCTTTTGTTCCTCTTTGTTATAAGGAAGTATTGTCTCTGAACCATACTGTGTCATGTGCGGTATCTTATTTATTCTGTAAATATTCAGTAACGTTTTTCTCGATGCGGTTCAGCAAGTTATCAGTCTCGCCTTTTACGAAAGTCTCCCCTGTGATATGCTCGAACAATTCGATATATCGGTTGCTGATTCCTTCTACGATCTCCGGTGTCATTTCAGGAACTTTCTGTCCGGATTTACCTTGGAAGCCATTTTCCATCAACCATTCGCGGACGAACTCCTTGGAAAGTTGCTTCTGCGGTTCCCCTTTGGCGAAACGATCCTCGTATCCTTCTGAGTAGAAATAACGGGAGGAATCCGGAGTATGGATCTCGTCGATCAAATAGATCTTGCCGTCACGATGGCCGAACTCATATTTCGTGTCAACCAAGATCAAGCCACGTTCCTTAGCGATCTCGGTACCGCGTTTAAACAAGGCCATCGTATATTTCTCAAGAACCTCGTAGTCCTCTTTAGAGACCAAACCTTTAGCGAGAATCTCCTCTTTAGAGATATCTTGATCATGCTCTCCGATCTCAGCCTTTGTGGTCGGGGTGATGATGGGTTCGGGGAAACGTTGGTTTTCACGCATACCCTCCGGTAGTTTCACGCCGCAGATCTCACGTACACCGCTCTTATAAGCACGCCATGCGCTTCCGCACAGATAACCGCGTACGATCATCTCAACCGGGAAACCTTGGCATTGAACGCCAACCGTTACCATCGGGTCTGGAGTAGCCAGTTTCCAGTTCGGGCAAATATCAGTCGTAGCGTCAAGGAACTTGGCGGCGATCTGGTTTAACATTTGTCCCTTGTAAGGAATACCTTCCGGCAAGATAACATCGAAAGCGGAAATACGGTCTGTAGCGACCATTACCAATACCTCGTCATTGATGTTGTACACGTCGCGTACTTTCCCATGGTATACGCTCTTTTGTCGCGGGAAATTGAAGTCTGTCTTAACTAATGCCTTCTTCATGACTCTTACTTTTAGTTGTTGTCTATATTCGTTTTCTTCTCTTTTGCCTCTTTGATCTCTTTCTTCCGTTTATCATCGAACTTATCATAAGCCTCTACGATTCGTTGGACAAGTTTATGCCGGACAATATCTTTCTTGGTGAACTCGATCTTACCGATCCCGTTTACGCCCTTCAATATTTGCATGGCCTGTATCAATCCGGACGTGGTAGAAGGCGGAAGGTCTATCTGTGTGACATCTCCGGTGACGATCATCTTGGCGTTCATACCCAAGCGGGTCAAGAACATCTTGATTTGATGCGTCGTCGTGTTTTGCGCCTCGTCCAATATAATGACGGCGTCGTTCAAGGTACGACCGCGCATAAACGCTAGCGGGGCGATCTGTATCACGTTATTCTCCATATATTCCTTCAGCTTAGCCGCCGGAATCATATCCTGCAAGGCATCGTAAAGCGGTTGCAGATAGGGATCTAGCTTATCCTTCATCTCGCCCGGCAAGAAACCCAGTTTTTCTCCGGCTTCTACGGCGGGGCGGCTTAAGATGATCTTCCGTACTTCCTTATTCTTTAATGCTTTTACGGCTAGGGCGATAGCGACGAATGTTTTGCCCGAACCGGCGGGTCCCGTGGCGAAAACCAGATCGTTGTTCTCGAAAGCCTTTACCAATAACTGTTGATTCTCGGTACGTGCGGTAATCGGCTTGCCATTCATGCCGTGGATGATCAGGTTCTCCTGCTTCACGACCGTGGGGCCTTTCCCTTTTATAATATCCAGAATCACGTCTTCGGAGAGCGAGTTAAACTCCTCACAGTATTTTTCCACCTCACGGATTTTCTTGAGAAAAAGCTCGGACTCATCCTCATCTCCAATCACTTTCATCACATTTCCACGGGCAACGATACGCAATTTCGGAAACAATGTCTTGATCAATTGCATATTAGAGTTATTCACACCGTAGAAAATTACCGGGTCTACGCTTTCAAGAATATAAATTCTTTCAATCATCCGCTATTCCTTTTATTAAATTACGCTTCAAAAAGATGTGCTATTTTTTATTATTCGAATCAAGTTACAAAATTAGTAATATTCTTTATCCATTGATGCAAAGGGAGAAGTTTTATTTCACGGGAACACATCTTTCAGCCGTCCGTCTATCATTTAGAGAAAAACTAATTGGAGTTAAGGGGTAATTTCGGATTTTTCCGTATGTTTGTTAGGTAAAACGAAGGTAATGAAGATGAAGACAGTGTTTAATGTGATGTTGTTGCTGGTCGTGATCGTGTCGGCGACGGCTTTTTCTTCTTGTAAGGAGAAAAGAGGTGAATTGAAGAAGATTTGGTACAATGGAAGCTATAATCGCGATTTTAATGATTTGAATGACGTTCATTTGTCCGTTGCGAAGAAGATCGGCATAGAGCCTGTCTCTTCGAGGGAAGGAGCGGAGCACGCCTCCCGGGATATGGTGGAGATCAAGACGAATGACTATTACGAGGTAGAGGAGTTGACGCACTCTATTCCGTATTTGGTGCCGGAAGCCGCTAATCTGCTGGAGGATATCGGGAAAAACTTCCAAGACTCATTGAAAAACTTGAATGCTTCCATCTATAAAATAAAGGTAACCAGTGTAACCCGTACGGTTGCCGATGTCAAGAAATTGAGAAAAAGGAATACGAACTCTTCTCTCAACTCTGCCCACCAATACGGAACTACGTTCGATGTATCATGGGTACGCTATACTAAGATAGATGAGAAAGATACCTTAAATATTGATAAGGACCGCTTGAAAATGGTGCTTGCCTCCGTGCTTCGTGATTTGCGCAGGGCGGATCGTTGCTATATCAAGCACGAACGCAAGCAAGGGTGTTTCCACATTACGGCTCGTGAGTTGTGATTTGTTCCAGCGCTTTTGTATAAACCGATTTGTCGTATCCGGAAAAACAGCACATCGTGACTTGCTGGATTTCCGGATTCTCTTTTAGGAAGGTATCGATCGTGCGGATCGCTATCCGTGCCGCCTCCTCGATAGGATAGCCATATACGCCGGTGCTTATTGATGGGAAAGCGATTGTTCTCAGTCTGTTCTCTTTCGCCAATCGCAAGGAGTTTCGATAACAATTTTCCAGTAGCTCCGGCTCTCCGTGTTGTCCGTTCCGGTAGATAGGACCGACGGTGTGTATGACATGACGGGCTTTCAATCGATAACCTTTCGTTATCTTCGCCTCTCCGGTCGGGCATCCTTGTAAAGTCCGGCATTCGTCAAGGAGTTCCGGACCGGCGGCCCAATGGATGGCACCGTCTACGCCGCCACCTCCCAATAAGCTATTGTTTGCGGCATTTACGATGGCGTCTACATCCAATGTCGTAATATCTGCTTGTATAGCAATTATTCGTTCGTTCATATCTTTAGTTATTTGTATGTTGGTCCTGTTCATATATATTCTAAATGTGCGCAATATAGCGAAAAAGTTGCTTTGTTTCAAACTTAAGATAGTTGTTTTGAAAGCATGTACGTGTTTTCTAGGAGGGTTAGTGGGGGATTTTGGCTGTATTTTGCAGAGTCAAATTTTTATTGGAATATTTTATAATTTTATTTGGTTTATAAAATAAACTTGTCTATATTTGTGATGTGCAAAGAGTGATGCGCAGCTCCTTTGCATTTTTTTATCCATGGATGGTTTATAAAATAAACTTGTTTGTGGTAACAGTAATAATGATTAAGAGGAGGATACTAAAATGAGACGAGTTTTATTCATATTATCTTTATTCATGTTGGTATGTGGTTACATAGAGGCACGTACTATTATTGTAGAGATTGGAAATATACGTGGTAACCATGGGAATATCCTAGTTATGGCTCAGTCAGGGAAAGATACCAAGCCTGTTTATGGCATGGCGAAGTCTGAGAAAGGAAAGGTTACGATCCGACTAGAAAACGTGGATTGGGAAAAGTTTGATCTGTCCGTATTCCATGACGAGAACGAGAATTGGCAAATGGATATGCTGGAAGGAAAAGGGCCTGCGGAAGGATATGCGTTGAAAAGTTGCGAGGTGAAGGATGAGGAAGCGACTTTCAAATTAAAACTGTATTATCCGGTAAATCAATAGAGCCATGGTACGGTTTTTACTGCTATCGCTTTGGATTTTGGCGATAGGCGGGGTAGTGCTCAAAAGATCTCGGGACAAACGGTTTATAAAGCCCATGTTTCCGATGCGGAGAAATGCCGTGGAATATGCGACCGCTGTGCTTTTATCGGGAGAAAACAGGTAGGGGGTGCCGTGGCCAATAGTGATGGCGATTTTAGCATGGAGGCGGAGGCTGGGAAGTATAGGCTTGTTGTTCAATGTCTCGGATACGAGCCTTTACGGAAAGAGCTGATCTTACCGATAAAACGGCGGGATTCCTTGATTCTAGATCTATCGAACCATGTTCTGAGGGAAGTCGTTGTTCGAGCGAAGAATATTGAGCGGAAGGCAGACCGCTTTATCATGTCGGTCATGCCATCTGCCGGAAAGGATGGTACGGAATTATTATCGCAGGCACCGGGTGTGTGGCTCTCGGATGGAACGATCTCGATTAATGGGGCGCAAGGGGCGAAGGTGTTTGTGGATGACCGTGAGATTCGTTTAACGGGAGAGGAGCTACTGGCTTATTTGCAGTCTTTGAAATCGGAGGATATAAAAAGGATTGAGGTAATACCGATCGCGGGAGTTGAGTATGAGGCCTCAACTAAGGGTGGAGTGATCAAGATCTCATTGCGGCGACATCCGGATAACGGTATGCAAGGATATGTATCTTTAGGTACGTCATTGTCTCCATCTTTACAAGGGTATATTCCATCGGCGTCCGTAAATGCACGTGTCGGGAAATGGAGCTTGAATGGAGCGGTATCGGGTACTTTTACTCCCCGGGATAAAGGAGAGATGAACTCCAACAGGGAATACGGAACGGTGGGGAATAAGTTTGTGTCTCAATCTTTGTATGATACGGATTCCAAATATGGGAATGGACGTGTCGGGGCTATTTTCGAGATCGATTTGCTGAATAGTGTCGGAGCTGAGATCGAATATATCAATCAAGCTTCGGACGGAACATCTTGGAGTCAAACGGATTTAGTAAAGAACTCTTATCCTATGAAGAGTACGGGGAATTATCGACAGAAGGATGATTATAACACGTTTTCCGCTACGGTCAATTACTTACGTAAAATGGATGAACGAGGCTCGATATTTAAGGTCATAGCCGATTTCGTAAATAAGCGATCAACCGGGGATAATCTCCATACGATCCGTTATGAACAATCTAATTGGAGCCGTGATACGGTTTACCGGAGTCATGCGGCGGCGGATTATGATATGGCGACAACCGATATTTCTTTCCAAAAGAATTTGCGTGAAAAAATGTCTTTGAAAATCGGGGCTAAATATACCTATACGTTGATGGATGATCATTCCTTGTACGAGGGTTTAAACTCTAGTGGGAGTTGGATTCCTAATGAGGAATATGGATATACCTTGAGATATAATGAAACATTGTAGGAGCTTACGCCTCTTTCTCTGCGGAGATCAAGAACTGGTCGTTCGTTGCGGGGTACGTGCGGAATATTCCAAGACGTCGGATAGAAGTGAGGATTTTAGTCGGGATTATCTGGATCTTTTTCCGAACTTGAACGTGACCTATGCGTTCGATCCCATCAAGAGGTGGATGCTGGTCGGGCAATATGCTCGTAATATCGAACGTCCTCCGTTCTATACCTTGAATCCGAATCGTATACAGAGTTCGGACTATAGCTACCAGATCGGGAATCCTTATCTGCGTCCTACTTATATCAATCGTTTCAGTGTAACGTTGGTTTATAATTATCGTTATACGGTGACTGTAGGAGGAAACTTGCACCACGACTTGATCCGGGAGTTCTGTAAACAAGATGTGGCGAATCCCGATGTATCCTATATCACGTATGAAAATCACGATCGGGAAAACCATTGGTTTGTAGCGGTCAGCTTGCCGTATCAACCCTTTACTTGGTGTAACTTGACAGGGAATTTCATAGGCGTACGGCAGGATATCCGGATGACGGAATTGTCTTCTTTCTCGTCTCATTATTTAGGGTTTGCCAATGCGATCGCTACCTTTACGCTGCCGGCAGGTTTTACGGTGGAGGCCCGGTATAGTGGAACGAGCCGGCTATATTCCGGTAATAGCGAGGTCGCCCCCCGGCATACGGTTGGAGTAATGGCGAGAAAGAAACTATTGAATGATAAGCTATTGTTGGCAGTTTCAGTCGATAATATCTTTAACCAAGCCAATGAGTACGCCAGTACGTTGGATGTTTATCGAACATCATCCCGTTATGAAAACGGATTTACAGGAAGGGTCTTTAAGGTTGCGTTGACATGGAATTTCAATAGCGGAAAGAAAGTAAGGAAGAGTAAGATTGAGATCGGTTCCGAACGGAGTCGCCTGAATGAAAAATAATAACCGAAAGGTTGCTCAGAAATACCAATGGCCTTATCTTTGGATACGTATTTACATTTTCACATTGAATGAAGAACAAGATAAAATAAATACAGTTATGGAAGATAGAAAATTATCAGAAAAAGAAAGTCTGGATATTATCACTCAGATGATCAACTCCAGCAAGCGAAATATGAAAGTAGGGAGTGGCAATGTGTTGCTTTATTGGGGGTATTTTACCGTGCTCTTATCGGTCGTGATATCCTCTTTGATAGTGTATACGCAAAATTATATTTGGTCTTGGGGATGGATGCTCATGTTTGCTGTCGGACCGGTTATTTCATATAAGCAAAGAGGTTGCGAGCCGGCCGTGGTGACTTATACGGATAAGACGATCTCCAGTGTATGGCAAGTGTTTGGCTGTATGTTTGGACTTACGTTCGTCTTGATCGCGGCGTTTTGCGTGCTTTATGAACAATCCGTCAATTTTATATTAATGCTTCCTTTATCGTTATTATATTGTGGGTTGGGGGTGTCGATAAATGGCATTATCTTGCGGGAGAAATGGATGATTTACTCTCCGGTAGTTGCTTTCGTCTTAGTTATCTACATGCTGATGAGTTTGATAAATCATGGTCCTGTCACGGTCTTGTGGTATTTGTATTTTGGCCTTTCATTTGTGGTAATGATGATTATTCCCGGGCATATTCTTAATAATAAAGCTAAAAAACAATGTTTAAAGAATTAGATCCTTTATTGCATTCCCAACTCCGGCTAGCGGTGATGTCCATTTTACTATCGGTGGAGGAGGCGGAGTTTGTCTATATCAAGGAGAAGACGAACGCTACGGCGGGAAATCTCAGCGTCCAATTGGACAAACTTAATGAAGCTGGTTATATCGAGATCGAGAAGGGGTTTGCCGGGAAGAAGCCCCGAACGGTTTGCCGGATCACAGACAAAGGACGCTTGGCGATGGAGGAGTATGTGAATACATTAAGACAATATATTAATATTTAGCTTGTGCCACCGTGATGGCACAAGTGTGCCACTAGGATGGCACGGCTGTGCCACGCCTATGGAAAGTAGTGGCACAGTAATGGTTTGTCAATCAGTTGTATGCTTTGGGGCGAATTGTTTATCCTTCCACTATCTTATATCCCGAAACGGTGAGTAATTGCCGGATCTCATTAATTTGCTGTTGATTTCTTGTTTCCATCTCCAACCGCAGATAACAGCCATTGATATCAGCCGTATGGCTGACACGCTCGTGATATACGGATACTACATTAGCGCCGGTAGAGGCAATGATTTCAGATACGTGCTGTAGTTGTCCGGGTTTGTCTACCAATTCGATCGTCATGGAACAAGAGCGGCCGGATTTCTGCAAACCACGTCCGATTACCCGGGAAAGGATATTCACGTCGATATTTCCGCCGGAAATCAAACAGATTACTTTTTTCCCTTTGATGGGTACTTTATTAAACATGGCGGCGGCCACGGCTACGGCACCCGCCCCTTCGGCGATTAATTTATGTTGCTCGATCAACGCGAGGATAGCGGTGGAAATCTCATCGTCTGTCACGGATACGATCTCGTCCACATATTGCTGGCAAAGATCGAAAGTATGTATTCCCGGTTCTTTTACGGCGATACCGTCGGCTATGGTACGGACACCTTCGAGGCGTTCGATTTTCCCATGCTCGATAGAGTTTAACATGCTGGGCGCTCCTTTGGCTTGCACTCCGTAAACTCTGATATTCGGGTTCAAGTTCTTGATGGCATAGGCGACTCCCGAGATCAGTCCACCCCCTCCGATCGGAATGATTACAGCCTCTACTTTCGGGAGTTGTTCCAATAACTCCAAACCGATGGTCCCTTGTCCGGCGATCACATCCTCATCATCAAACGGATGGATAAATGTGTATCCTTTCTCATCCTTCAATTGTAAAGCCTTGTTATAGGCGTCATCGTAAACACCTTCGACAAGGCATACATCTGCCCCATAAGATTTAGTAGCCTCGACTTTAGAGATAGGAGCGTTATCGGGCAAGCAGATTAAGGACTTGATACCATGAGCGGTAGCCGCTAATGCCACACCTTGGGCATGGTTTCCCGCCGAGCAAGCCACTACGCCATGCGATTTCTCTTCTTCCGTAAGCTGGGCGATCTTGAAACAAGCGCCGCGCACTTTAAACGATCCGGTTACTTGTAAGTTCTCTGGTTTTAGAAAAATATGGGATTCCGGATTGATATTGGGAGCGCTGATTAAATCAGTGCGTCTGATGACTGTCTTCAAGGCATATGATGCCTGATAAATTTTATCGAGTGTGAGCATTCTGTCTGTATGTTAAAACGATGTCGCGAAAGTATAAAAAATACCGCAACCTATTCATACTTATCTTTGTTATATTATAAATCAAAATATAGAGAAGTATGGTAGTGATCGATTTAACGAAAGATGGTTTTATCGCCAATGTCGGTGATTTTGAGGCGAATCCCAAAGATTGGAAATATATAGGAAGTCGTCCTTGCCTCATAGATTTTCACGCTCCTTGGTGCGGTTATTGCAAACGCTTAAGCTCTATATTGGATGAGTTTGCCAAAGAATTTGATGGGAAGATTTATATTTATAAGGTGGATGTAGATCAAGAGGAGGCACTCGAGACAGCCTTTAATATCCGAACGATTCCCACTTTGATGTTTTGCCCGCTAGACGGCCCCCGTGAGATGATGATCGGCACGATGGGAAAACTGGAGTTAAAGCAGTTGATTCAGGAAAAATTGTTGAAGTAATATAATATGATATATGGTGTGGGGTGTAGAGACGTAGCGTATATGCTACGTCTCTATTTTTTGCTTTCTTATTATATGAATTGAATGAATAGTAACCCCAATCCTACAGAAACTCCGGTCGCTATCAATCCCGGCATCATGAAAGAATGGTTCAAGATGTATTTACCGATGCGGGTTGTGCCCGTGCGATCGAAGTTGATGGCGGCTACGACTGTCGGGTAGTTTGGGATGAAGAAATAACCGTTTACGGCGGGGAATAAAGCGATCAACATATAGGGTGAGATTCCCAATGCGATCCCTAGCGGCAATAACGCACGAATGGTAGCCGCTTGGCTAAATAATAAAATGGACATTACGAAAAGGGCCAACCCGAATAACCAAGGCATCTGTGTAACTATATGCTCGATAGATCCCTTTAATTCAGTCATATTGCCGGCGATAAATGTATCTCCCATCCAAGCGATACCGAAGATCGCTACCACCGCTTGCATACCTGCGGAAAAAACGGAACCCTGTGCGGCCTTGATACCATCTGTTTTTGTAAATAATAAGATGAAAGCGGAGGCTGTCAACATTAATACCTCAATAATATGTGACATCTGCATCGAGACCTTTTCCGTGCCGACGGTAAAGACCGGACGTAGGGACTCCATAGAACCAAAAATAACGATCGCTATCGTAGCGAGAACAAATATAGAGACCGATAAGGCCGCTTTCATTTGGTTTTCAACGCCTTTCGCCTCATAATGTTCCGTGCTAAACTCATGGTTCGCCACCCGCTTTAAGTATTCCGGATCTTGATCTAGCTCTTTACCGACCTTTAAAGAGTAGATCGCTCCCACTAACACACCTAATAAGGTACAAGGAACAGAGATCATCAAGATATTCATCAAGGAGATATTGTATCCGGACAACATACTTAATAAAGCTACCGTAGCCGCCGATATCGGACTAGCGGTAATAGCTTGCTGAGAAGCGATCACGGCGATCGCCATCGGACGTTCGGGACGGATCTTCGTTTCCGTAGCAACCTCGGCGATTACCGGAAGGACCGAATAAGCCACATGCCCCGTTCCGGCTATGAAGGTAAACAAATAGGTGACGAGCGGGCTTAATATCGTGATTCGTTGAGGATTCTTGCGAAGCAATTTTTCCGCCCACTTAACCATAAGATCAAGTCCGCCAGCGGCTTGCATACAACTAGCCGCCGCTATTACGGCAACGATCATAAGCATGACATCGATAGGAGGGGAAGTGGGCTGGAGCCCGAATCCAAAGGTGAGTATACCGAGTCCGAGACCTCCTAACACGCCTAATCCGATACCACCGATACGGGCACCTATAATAATGGCTATTAAAACGAAAGCTAATTGTAACAACATGCTGTGCAATTCTTTTGATTTAGTTTGTATTGGAGACAAAAATACTTATTTTTGCTCCGCTATGAATAACAAAAACACAAAAAACGAATGAAAAGAACAAGTTTCGCTATTTTGATCGGTTTGTTTTGCCTTTTCCCTGCGCTTTTTTCTCAAGTACGCAGTGAGTTCCTGTTGGAAAAGAATTGGAAGTTCACCCGGGAAGACAGCCCGGAGTTTATCAATCCTACTTTTAACGATAGCAAATGGCAATCCGTGACCGTTCCGCATGATTGGGCGATTTACGGCCCTTTCAGCTCTCAGAATGATAAGCAAGAGGTCGCTATCGCCCAAGACGGACAAACGGAGGCCATGGAACATGCCGGCCGAACCGGAGGTTTGCCTTTCGTGGGAGTCGGCTGGTACCGGACCGAGTTTGAGGTTCCTCAATTTACGGATGGGAAGCGTGCCACGATCCTGTTCGACGGTGCGATGAGCCATGCTAAGGTCTACGTGAACGGACAAGAGGTTGGATATTGGCCGTATGGCTATAATTCTTTCTATTTCGATATCACGAAACAACTCATGCCGGGAAAAGAACACCTTGGCGGTTCGCCTCGAGAACTTGCCGGAATCCTCCGTTGGTATCCGGGAGCGGGATTATATAGGAATGTACATGTAATCGTGACGGAAAACGCCTATATCCCGGTCTGGGGAACTTATATTACGACCCCGACCGCCACGAAGGAATTTGCGAAAGTCAATGTACAGACGAAAATCGTACTGCCGGAAGGTGCCGATGCCAGCAAGTATAGCGTGAAAACCAGTGTATGGAACCCGAACGGGCAGAAGCTGACGGAGCAGACTATACCTCTCTCACAGATTAAGTACAATGATAATAGCCTCTCTCAAGAGTTTATCATCCAGACCCCGACTTTATGGTCGCCGGATATGCCCGCCCTGTATTCTGCGGAGACTCGTTTATATGAGGGCGATCAACTGAAAGATATATATACGACCCCGTTCGGTATCCGTTCAATCGAGATCATTCCGAATAAAGGCTTTTTCTTGAATGGTGAGAAGACGGTATTCAAAGGCGTTTGTAATCACCATGACTTAGGCCCGTTAGGGGCTGCCGTCAATGATGCCGCTATCCGTCGTCAGATCCGGATCTTGAAGGACATGGGATGCAACGCTATCCGTACTTCCCATAATATGCCGGCTCCCGAGTTGGTAAGGGCTTGCGATGAGATGGGTATGATGTTGATGGTTGAGAGCTTCGACGAGTGGAACAAGGCGAAATGCGCGAACGGCTATAATTTGATTTTCGACGAATGGGTGGAGAAAGACCTCGTGAATCTGGTACATCATTACCGGAATAACCCGAGCGTCGTGATGTGGTGCGTCGGTAACGAGGTGCCTAACCAATGGGATGAGAGCGGTTGTAAGATCTCCAAGTTCTTGCAGGATATCTGCCATCGGGAAGACCCGACTCGTCCGGTGACGCAAGGTATGGATGCCCCGGATGCCGTCGTGAATAATAATATGGCGGCGGTGATGGATGTGGCGGGATTCAATTATCGTCCGTTCCGTTATCAAGTGAATTATAAGAAACTGCCTCAGCAAATAATCTTGGGAAGCGAGACGGCCTCCACGGTTAGCTCACGAGGGGTTTATAAATTCCCGGTAGAGCGTAAGGCGATGGCTGTCTATGAGGATCACCAAAGTTCCTCGTACGACGTGGAGCATTGCAACTGGTCTAATCTGCCGGAAGACGATTTTATCCAGCATGAGGACCTTCCGTATTGTATCGGGGAATTCGTATGGACAGGATTTGATTATCTGGGCGAGCCTACTCCTTATTATACGAATTGGCAGCCATAGCTCCTTGTTCGGTATTATCGATTTGGCGGGTATCCCCAAGGATCGTTACTATCTATACCGTAGTCATTGGAACAAAAGCGCCAAGACCTTGCATATCCTGCCGCATTGGACATGGCCGGGACGTGAGGGCGAGGTGACACCCGTATTCGTTTATACCAATTATCCTTCCGCCGAATTGTTTATCAACGGAAAGAGCCAAGGGAAACGTACGAAAGATCTAAGCATCGGTATCGATAGTAGTTATACCGAAGCGGCTCAAAAGAGTTTCGAGCGCCAGAAACGATATCGTTTGATGTGGATGGATACCAAATACGAGCCGGAACTTTGAAAGTGGTCGCTTATGATAAGGAGGGTAACGCTGTGGCCGAGGAGGAGGTTCATACCGCAGGAAGCCGCATCATATTGAGTTATCCGCCGATCGTAACCAATTGACGGCTGACGGAAAAGACCTTTCTTTCATCAATGTTAGAGTCGTAGACAAGAACGGTAACCTTTGTCCGGATGATACCCGCCAGATCCAGTTTAAGGTACGTGGTGCCGGAGCCTACCGTGCGGCGGCAAATGGAAATAGCGCCAGTCTGGAACTCTTCCATCTTCCGGAAATGAAACTGTTTAGCGGGCAACTTACCGCTATCGTGCAGACGGCCGAGGAACCGGGGACGATCTATTTTGAGGCTTCCGCACCGGGAGTAAAAGGGGCGACCTTGGAATTGATCAGTAAATAAGCTTGATTATCATATAACGCAAACCGCGCGATTCACAGCCGTCTCCGGACTTGAATCGTGCGGTTTGTTATCAGTTGGATGTTGTTTCCGCTCTTTATTTAGGCTTCACGATATTCCCGAATACATCAAAGGTAATCGTCTCGTCCTGCCCGTTATGTGAAACCTTGAATAGGTAGAAGGTGCCATTGGCATTCAATAACGTATATATGGACTGTACCTTGTCGCTAGCGTAAGCGGAGGATTCGAAGCCTTGCATCACGATCTGCGGAACCTCTTGCTCGGACATGGCCCATGTGGTACTTTGCCACCTGTAATCCTTATTCAATTGCGCCACTTTATAAATCTGGTTATCGATCATATCCAGCTCGTAACCTAGGCTGTTCTGTTGGATATCCAGCAACTCGGCGTTGGCGAAAGTGATCTCCATCAGGTTGCTGACCTCTTTCGGATAACGATCGGTGCGTCATTATTGATCCTCATCGTCCACGACTTTGATCAGGTTTCCATACTGTGAATAATACAGGTCTACTTCGCTATTGGACTGCTCCGCCTCGATTTTGTAAACGATTCCCATATTCAGGCGATTGATGGCATACGTATCATCCACGGTCCAATTTGAGTAAAAGCCTTGTTTAAAGGCGGTGGATACCGCTGCCGGTAATTGGGCGAAAGAGATGTCTATCTTCTCCATCATCCATACGCCTTGATCCGTGAACCAAGCGGTTGTCTCGGAACCTTCATTATTGAAATCTACCACATAATAGTTACCTTCGATCTCAAAAACAGGGTTCTTGGCATCGGGATATTTCTCTTGAAAAGCGTTCTCTACCGGTGGAAGAGGGATAATACCTTGATGATCATCATCATTTTTGCTACAGCCAGAGAAAAAGAGAGTCAGACCGGCTATACAGGTGAATAGAATTAGTCTTGTGTTCATACATTTTGCGTTTATAAGTTTTGGGCATAGAACAACAGGTCTATCGGAAAAGTTTTGAGCGAAATCGATTTAAGTATATTGAATCAAGAACAAGGATATTGTTTCGACGAGATCCTTGTTCTTGTATAATTGCTACGGATTTACGTTCAAATAATAGGTTGCTGTGCCTATTAAAGAACTTCCATTATACATTGCGCAGGTGATGCGAAGAGATCCACCGTAATGTTGGGAGTTTAGATAGACACTAACATCTAATCGATTACCGGAAGGATAAGTGTACCATCTATCGCATTCTCCATAGAATTCAGCGTTCCAGCTATACGAGGTCGGAGTTCCTGTCTTTGTGTAAGCATATAAAGTCGTCGTGGCATTACCCCCTGGCGCATTGATAGAGGAACTGCCGCTACTATAATCCTCTTGACTCTTCCCTATATAAACAGTCGGCATATCATTTTTTCATATATTTTAAGCTTGATGCATCAAAGGGACAATGAGCTTTGGGATGCCTCATAAGAGCGTATTCCCCCCATTTGGAGATGAATATATTGGGCGTAGATGTCGTTACGGCAGAGTGATTATCACTAAGATAGGATACTTTGGTTGCGGCACCTGTTGTTGATATATAACTACCATCTAACCAATATACGTTTGTGGGATTAATAGTCCATCCCATCCAAACTGCTGATCCGCCTTCAGTCATATACCAAGCATAGGCATGACAATTGTAAGTGGTTGTTGAACTACTTATTAGAGTTGCTTGTGAATAGGTTGTTGTACAATATTGGTCATGGCTCGCTTTTTGTGAGGCTGATAATTCCTCACTTCTGTAGTAAGTGTCATTAACGAGTGTCCCGTTAGGAGTGTAAACAGTAGCGGCTGCTCCTTGAGCTTTTGTCTCAACATTGAGATTCGGCTCCCAAATCATGTTTAAATTCTCCATAGTGATCCATTCATTGGGGAATTTTTCGATTCGTTCTCCGGAAAGCAAGAATAGTAATTGCCCGCAAGAAGCACAAGAATTCACCCCATCCAAAACGAGAATGTGTTCTTTTCCATCTCCTTGAATAGTAAAGACCCAAGGGTATGGATAGTCTGTTCCCTTGACATGGGAGTGAGCGACAGAATCTACTACATTCACCAACCATTTAGGATATGTTATCTTTCCGTCTTTAATGACAATTTCTGAACTGGATGTCAAGATTTCTTTATCACCTCCTTGCATATTATCCATTTCATTGTCACATGCGTTCAGCGTGAATGCCAGCATGATTATTAAATAGTATAATACTTTTTTCATGATCTCAATTTATTAAAGGTTACAATGTATTGTTTTAATAACTCTTCGATTACATTACTGCCCGTTAGCTTTTCATCGATGGTGAATTGTTTAAATTTGGGCGTAATGGTCTTGTTGTCTATCCGTTCTAGACTTCGACCTAGGAGATAGACTACGGTTTTAGACCATATTGTCCATAAATATCCGGGTTGTTTTGTTTGTAAAGGAGTCTCTTTACGGCTTCGGAGGAGATCTCTTGCTGTAAAAGATTATTTGTATTAGATAATATCGTCTCATTAGACAGAAGAGCCTCGATTACCATTTGCCGACTAATTTCATTACCTATTTCTATGGAAGTCAACACTCCTGCTTTCAGTAATTCTTGTTTTTTCATCTTCTCAAATAGCAAAGAAGCATTGTCTTTCCTTTTGAATAACTCTTGTAACCCGTTAAAACGTGCGGAAACCTTGCTAATGCCTTCCTGTATTCCATTGTAAGCGAATATGTCGCCTAATAATGGGTAAGCAAGGCAAAGTTCTATAAGCTCTTCTGTTGATACCGTTTTTAATATCTCTGCCGGAATTTGGCAGGCTTTCAGCATATCCTCATGTGTGGATAATGCTTGCCAAGCCTCCGTTCCTGGTTTTATGGGGTAATCCCAACTTTTTATTGATTGTGCGTTCATATCTATCGATATAAACACGAGGAGGAAAATGCTCCAAACGAAAGTTACTGTTTTTTTCATCTCTCTTTAGAATTTAGGGTAAATAATATAAGATTGGTATTCCTTGATTATGGATTTTCCCAAAAATAGTCCTTTTTGTAAAGATAATCAAGTATTTATATGTTAATTATGATTGAATATCTGTAGATTCTCATTGCTGATGTCTTTGTTTTCGTACAAAAGCGGACACAGTGTTCGATATCGGACATCTCTTTTGTTTTATTTCTTCAATAAATCAATTACTTACGTTTTTGGCACGGGGTTTGCTCTTTGGAGGGTGGAAAATAAAAACAAACGAAATATGGACAGAGAGATATCAAAAGAGGTTCGGCAGAAGGAGCAGCGTAAACAGTTTATAAAGCTGGGGGCGGGGATCGGTATTGCCGTTGTCTTGATTGGCGGGGTGATCGGTTTTATGCAAACCAGCCTGCAACGGAAGGACTTGGTTTTTTCAACGGTAGATAAAGGAGTGATCGAGGTTTCCGTTAGCGCATCCGGCAAGGTGGTACCTGCTTTCGAGGAAATCATCAACTCACCGATCAACTCCCGTATCGTCGAGATTTATAAAAAGGGAGGCGATTCCGTGGATGTAGGTACTCCGATCTTGAAACTGGACTTGCTAAGCGCCGAGACGGATTATAAGAAACAATTGGATGAGGAGCAAATGAAACGCCTCCAATTGGATCAACTCCGTATCCAAAACCGCAATAAGCTTTCCGAGATGGAGATGCAATTGAAAGTCTCTCGCATGGAACTGAACCGAAAGGAAGTGGAGTTGCGCAACGAGCGTTATCTGGATAGCCTAGGCGCCGGAACGACCGATAAGGTCCGTCAAGTGGAACTGGACTATAACGTTAGCGTCTTGAAACTGAAAGAGGATGAGCAAAAATATGAGAACGAGAAATCCTTGACGGATGCCGATTATAAAGTGAAAGAACTCGACCTGAACATCTTCCGAAAGAGTCTAGCCGAGACGAAGCGTACCTTGGAAGACGCCCAGATACGCTCTCCCCGCAAGGCGATCCTGACCTACGTGAACAACGAGGTAGGTGCCCAAGTCTCTCAAGGCAGTCGTGTCGCTATCGTCTCCGACTTGTCCCATTTCAAGATAGAGGGGGAGATCGCCGATACCTATGGCGACCGGATCGCCGCCGGTAGCAAGGCCGTCGTAAAGATCGGCAACGATAAACTGGATGGGGTGGTTAGCGATGTTACCCCCTTATCGAAGAACGGCGTGATCTCCTTCACGGTACAGTTGGAGGAGGATAACCATCGCCGCTTGCGCTCCGGTTTGAAGACCGATGTATACGTGATGAATGCGATCAAGGACGATGTGCTGCGTATTTCCAACGCCTCGTTCTACGTCGGGAAAGGAGAGTATGAGTTGTTTGTTGTCAACGGAGACCAATTGATCAAGCGGAAGGTACAGCTGGGAGACAGCAACTTTGAGTATGTAGAAGTAGTAGGTGGCTTGGAACCGGGTGACGAGGTGGTCGTTTCCGATATGACAAGTTTCAAGGAAAAGAATAAACTGAAATTGAAATAACGATTCGAATTATGTATAAGCAGTACATCAAACAAGCGGTTCAAATGCTGCGTGAAAATACGCTCGTAAGCATAATCTCTATTTCGGGAACGGCCCTTGCGATCGCCATGGTGTTGGTGATGGTATTGGTGTTCCAGATTAAATCCACGGGATATGCCCCTGAGTCCAATCGGTCTAGGTTTATGTATGTCTGGGGTACGGAAGTCGGTTCGAAATCCCCCGGAGGATCGGATCGTAATCGTGGAGGCATGTCCAGCGAGGTCGTGAAGGAATGTTTCTATACCTTGCGGAAACCAGAGGCCGTATCCGGCTATTGTAGTGATAGCCATTCCTTGTCATTGCCCAATAGACGGCTCTTCAAGGAGTATGAGATTTGTTATACGGACGCGGGCCATTGGAAAATATTCGACCATCCTTTCGTGGAAGGAGGCCCCTTTAGCGAGGCTGATTTTCAATCCGGTATACTGAAGATGGTGCTGTCGGAACAGGTGGCGACCGATTTGTTCGGAACAGGACAGGCCGTCGGGCGGCAGGTTGTGATGGATTTTATCACTTTCACCGTCTGCGGGTGGTGCGTGACGTACCTTCTTCATTGATGAGCTCCTACGCTCAGGTATGGATACCCTATAGCAGCAATGAGGCCCTGACCCGTGTAAATGGGGAGTATGGGAGAATATGGCCGGTTATTTCAGCGTGGCCTTATTGGCTCGTTCCTCTTCCGACTTCGATGCCATACGCTCGGAACTAGACCAACAGGTCCGTCGCTACAATGACAGCAAGACCGATTATAACGTAGGTTTCCTTCCGGGCTACTTTCCCAGTTGGATACGGCCATGGGAAGCGGCGCTTTAAAAGGTGGACTGGTCTACCTTCTTGGCCGGATCGGGCACTTTCCTTTCTTCTTGCTCTTGGTCCCGGCGCTGAACTTAACGGGCGTGATCAATCGTCCGTCCAGAAGCGGAAAGAAGAGATCGGTTTGCGTAAGGCTTTCGGGGCTACGGGACAGAATCTTTTGATGCAGATCTTATCGGAGAACTTTGTGCTGACCTTGATCGGCGGCGTGATCGGCATTGGCCTCTCGATGGTCTTGTTGGTGGTAGGGAAGCCTTTCATGTTGAGCGAGAACGTGAGCCTTACGGCGCCTATGCTTATTAAACCGGGCTTATTTATCTCCGCCCTTATCTTTACGTTCTTGCTGAATATATTAAGCGCCGGGATACCGGCATGGCGTACGACAAGGCAACCGATCGTAGAAGCGTTAAAGGGGAACGAGTGAATCCAATGAATGATGAACAATGAGTTGTCAATTGTCAACTATCAACTATCAAATTATGATTAAGCATATATTTAAAATAATATGGGCCCAGCGCAAGAGCAACGGCTGGATACTGGGCGAGTTGGTTATCGTGATGTGCGCCCTTTGGTTTATGATGGATAAGTTATGGGTGGATGTGCGCTGCTATAACGCCCCGATGGGATATGATATCTCGAATACGTGGCGTTTCAAGCTTTCCACGCTCTCGTCGAACGCCCCGGGTTATGTGCCCGACTCACTTTACGACTCGAACGCAACACAGGATTTGTTGAAGCTTATGGAACGTATCCGCCAAGAGCAGGAGGTCGAGGAGGTATGTGTTACGTATTGGTCCATGCCTTATTCAAACGGAAGTTCGTGGGGGACGCTTCTTCCCTTGGGCGCTGATACCTCGAAGGCGGTAGGACAGAACTACCACAAGCTGAAAGTATCCCCTTCTTATTTCGATGTATTCCGTATGAAGGATAAGGAGGGCCGTGCCATCACCCCGCTGGTGGAGAACGCTTACCGCCCGCTCGTCATAACGGCGGAGGCGGAGGATTTCTTCTTCGGGGGGCAGTCCGCCATAGGCCGGCAGATCTCGGAGAATGACGACCTTTCCGAGCCTTTCACGATCGCCGCTGTCCTTCCTACCTTCCGTAGCAATGACTTCGACCGCCCGGAGAACTGCGCTTTCACGATATTGAAAGGTGAGTCATTGCAGGAGTTCGTGAAGAATTTCGGCGTAAGGAGCGCTGAACTATCGGTACGTACGAAATGCCCGATGACCGAGGATGAGATGTACGCTTTCTTGGAGAAAACAGCGGATCGGATGACGGTAAATAACACCTTCGTCCACGGTGTCACCCTCCTTGCCGACCAGCGTGATGACCAACTCCGGTTTACCAAGAACGAGAACAGCAAGAAACTCTCCATGATGGCCTTCCTGCTCGTGAACGTATTCTTCGGTATCGTAGGCACGTTCTGGTTGCGTACCGAGCGGCGGCGTAGCGAGATCGGTCTCCGCATGGCGATCGGTTCCAGCCGGGGCAGGCTGGGCGAGTACATGTATCTGGAAGGTCTGGGCCTCTTGGCGATCACTGTGCCGATCCTACTGGTCTTCGTCTTCAATATGGCCTTTTTGGATAAGCTGGATTCCTACCGCGAGCCCCTCTCCATCCTCCGCTTTCTAGTAACCCTCAGCGTCTCCTACCTCCTGATGGCCGGCATGATCTGCATGGGAATCTGGTTCCCTGTCCGCAAGGCGGTAAAGATGGCTCCGGCGGAGGCGTTGCATTACGAATAAATTGTCTATCTTTGCGTCTGTCAATTCATTAATGAGAAAGGAGCAAGCGTATGACAGCTATAGAATTAAAAATGTCGTTACTGCAAGAGGTGATGTCCTTGGAGGATGAGAAGTTGATCAAGAAGGCCCTCAACAGCGTCCGCCGTATGAAGATGGCTGCTTTCGGTAAGGCCACCCCGGTAGAGAAGTCGGCAGACGATTACGTGGAGCCTACCAAGGAGGAGATCTTGGCGGGGCTAAGGAACGCCCTGCAAGACGTGAAGGATTTGCGTGAGGGCAAGGATGTGGGGCATAAGTTTAGAGACTTAAGTGAGTTACTCAATGAGGTATAGGATAAAACCCATCAAGACTTCGATAAAGAGTTCAAACGTCTCTGTAAGAAGTATAGCTCATTGAAGGCTGATTTATCGGCTTTGGGTAAGTCTTTGAGCGAGAACCCTGATCAAGGGACGAGCTTAGGCAAAGGCGTTCGCAAGGTACGCATGGCCATCGCCTCAAAGGAAAAGGAAAGAGCCATGGGGCGAGAGTGATTACTTACACGGAGGCCATTGTCTGCGCAGATAATGAGGGTACGGTTATTCTCCTCACGATCTACGATAAGGCCGACCGTGACTCCATTTCGGCAGCCGAGATCGATGAACTGCTGAGATCCTTACGTTGGGAATTATAAAATCTGAAACTGTCCATAATCGCTGTCCGATAACGAATCAAGTGTTCGTTATCGGACAGCTTTTACGGGTGATGTTAGGAATCAAGTGGTTACGTTTTGGCACGTTATTTGCCTCCGTAGGGCACAAAGTCGGATGATAACAAACAATCACTGTTTTAGTCGGGTAATAGATAATTTATAATACAAAGGTTTATGATAAAGCAATACATTAAACAAGCGTTGAGGATGATCGGGGAGAACAAGCTGTTGAGCGTGATCTCGATACTCGGTACCGCCTTGGCCATTTGCATGATCATGGTGATCGTCATCCTGTATGTCGTGAATACGGCGAGTTTCAAGCCGGAGGTAAACCGTGGCCGCACCTGCTACATAACGACCGTCATGAGCAATGGCAAGGATGATAACCGGCGCATCTCCTACTCGTCGTTGGGACTGCCCTTGGTGAAGGAATGCTGCTATCCGCTGAAAGGGGCGGAGGCCGTTACCGCCATCAACATGGATCGCTATAGGCCGTTGACCGCCTCGTCCATGGACGGGCTTAAGAATCGGACGAGTTACATCTCTTATACGGATACCGCCTTCTGGAAGATCTTCCAGTTCGATTTCCAGCAAGGAGGCCCCTTCAGCCCGGCGGCTTTCACGAGCGGTATCCGCGACGCCGTGATCAGCGAGAGCGTGGCCTTGGCCCTTTTCGGCACGGACCAAGTCGTGGGGCGGGAGATGAAGCTCGATTTCATCGTCTACAATATCTGCGGGGTCGTGAAGGACGTATCCCGGTTCGCCTCGAAAGCGTGGGCGGAGGTCTGGATCCCTTACACGGTGCGGGACGACGGGGGATACCAAGAGGGCATCAACGGCTCGTATAGCTGTTGCGTCCTGCTGAGACCGGGCGTCACGAGAGAGGAGTTGAGGACCGAGGCGCTGCGGAAGGTCGAGGAGTTCAACGCCAAGACCCGGGATGTCAAGGCCGATATCCTTCACCAGCCCTCCACCCAGATCGAGGAATGGATCGGCGGCGGTAGCGAGTTCGGGGCGAACCTCTTCTACCTCTACGTTCGTTACGGTATCATCCTTTTCATCCTCCTGCTGGTTCCGGCCTTGAACCTATCGGGCATCACCCTGTCGAGGATGCGCCGCCGGATGGCCGAGCTTGGCGTACGCCGGGCTTTCGGGGCCACGCAAGGCACCATCCTCTGGCAAGTGCTGTCCGAGAACATGGTCTTGACCCTGCTCGGCGGACTGCTGGGATTGGCGATGTCGTACGGCGCCATGTTGTTGCTGAGGGACTGGTTGCTGGTCACCTCGCTGGGGAAGACGGGGCTTTCCACCGGGATGTTTAACGGGGCGGTCTTTATCGCCGCCTTCCTGTTCTGCCTCGTGCTGAACCTGTTTTCCGCCGGCCTCCCGGCTTGGCGAATGTCAAGATTGAATATTACGGACTCTATAAATGGTTGACGCTATGTATAAGATGATTCTAAAACAACTCTGGAACGAGCGCAAGGGGAACTTGTTTATCTGGTTGGAAATGCTCGTGGTCTCTATCTTCCTGTGGTACGCGGCGGACGCCTTGTTCGTGATGTACAGACTCTACTCGCAGCCCTTGGGCTTTAACATCGAGCATACGTATCATGTGAGTTTCGGCGTGATCCCGGAGGAAAGCCCCGATTATGACACGACCTCCGTGCATAGCGAGCGGGGAGGCGGGGATTACCTGACCTTGATGGACCGCATCCGCCGGAACCCCTCCGTGGAATCAATCTGTTTCACCACCGGCGTGCATTTTCATTACCGGGGATCGAATCAATACGCCACGTTCCGGAAGGACTCGTTGATCCGTAATGGCTTCGTGCGCTTCGTCTCGCCCACCTATTTCGAGGTGTTCGGCGTGAAGACGGCAGAAGGCGGTTCCCCCTCGGAGTTGGTGGATGCCCTGCGCGACAACCAAGTGGTGGTGACGGGCCGTGTAGCCGATGACTTCTTCGGCGATCCGTCGGCGGCCGTGCGCCAAGAGATCTATATCACCGACCAAGGCTCTCGTGATAGCGTGGCCTACCGTATCGGTGGTGTCTGCGAGAAACAACGTTACTGCGAGTTCACCGGTTATGATTACGCCTACTATAAGCTGGTGGACGAGAACAAGGTGGCCGAGGAGGGCGATTGGGTCGGAGAGGGCCTGAACACCTTCATCCGGGTGAAACCCGGTGTGGCCGGCGCCGCTTTCGCCACCAACTTCCGGAAGGAGATGGAGCAGCAATTGCGCGTGGGCAATATCTATCTAAAGGATGTTTTCCCGATGTCCCATTACCGGGACCAGTTCCTTGAGCGTTGGTTGGATCAAGTCCGCCTTTACGTGGCGGGCATCGCCTTCTTCCTGCTGAATGTCCTGCTCGGCGTGGTGGGAACCTTCTGGTATCGTACGCAACAAAGGAGCGCCGAGATCGGCCTCCGCATGGCGATGGGAGCCACCCGCAAGGGCATATTCTGGCAATTGGTGAAGGAGGGCTTGGCTCTACTCACCATCGCTTTCATCCCCTCTGCCGTCATCTTCGCCAACCTGCTGCATATGGAGGTGACGCAAGGCTCGGAGATACCGCCCGACATGGCCTCACGCCTGTTGTTCGGCTTCGTCTTCTCGTATGCGGTGATGGCCGCGATGATTGTCGTGGGAATCAGTTTTCCGTCTTACCGGGCCATGCGGATGCATCCGGCGGACGCCTTGCGGCAGGAATGATCAGACACGGACATCTGTGTTCGGGAATGAACCGACTGTTCGATAATGGACAGTGCTTTTTCAGGAAGATGCCATGGAATCAATGAGATACGTTTCTGGCACGTAATTTGCTTTTAGGTGGCAAAGCCTAGCGATAGCAAGAGTTTAACAATAACAAGAGTCAAACAATAACAATTAAAATATTACAGTCATGATCAAACTAACGAATTTACAGAAGATTTACCGTACGAAAGAGATAGAGACAGTCGCGTTGGAAAACGTGAACCTAGAGGTGCAGCAAGGCGAGTTCCTCAGCATTATGGGGCCTTCCGGATGCGGGAAGTCCACCTTATTGAACATCATGGGCCTGCTGGACCTTCCTACCTCCGGCACGGTCGAGATCAACGGAGTAAACACGGTAGGCATGAGCGACAAGGAGTTGGCCGCTTTCCGTAACAAGCAGTTGGGTTTCGTCTTCCAGAGCTTCCACTTGATCAATTCCCTGAACGTGCTGGACAACGTGGAGCTGCCACTTCTCTACCGCAAGGTATCCTCCTCGGAGCGCCGCAAGCTGGCCGAGGCCGTGCTAGAGAAGGTCGGCCTGAGCCACCGTATGCGCCATTTTCCGACGCAGCTCTCCGGCGGTCAATGCCAGCGTGTGGCCATCGCCCGTGCGATCGTAGGTAACCCCGACATCATCCTCGCCGATGAGCCGACCGGTAACTTGGACTCCAAGATGGGTATCGAGGTCATGGACCTGCTCCACCAACTCAACAAGGAGGACGGCCGCACCATCGTAATGGTAACCCACAACGAGGCGCAAGCCAAGCAAACCAGCCGCACCGTGCGCTTCTTCGACGGAAGGCAGGTGCAGTAAGGGGCGGATCTAGGACACTACTGCTCGCATCACTCATGATAGCCATCATGTGTTACTCATGAAAGCTATCATGAATCGTTCATGAAAGTTATCATGTGTCGCTCATGAAAGCTGTCATGTGTGATACGAGCAGAGAAGGCTCGGGAGCTATCTCACTAGGAAGGTGAGTGTTCCATAGCGGGGTTGCTTGTATGGACGCGAGTTGGGTGTGTATTGCGTCACCACCTCCGCCACCCACTCGCCGTCGGTGAAAGCGAAGCCGGGCGTGAAGCAAAGTCGTTTGCCGGTATTGATAAGCACCTCGGAGGGCGGGTAGAAGTGTTCTTCCGAGCCGTCGGGGCGGTGCAGGTAGAGACCCACGCGGGGATCGTCACCCATCAGTTTCAGCCGGTCGCCATAGATGGAGATGAAGTGGTGCTCACCTGCCGGAAGCTGGTTGTAAGGCTCGTCGCTGTCGGGCGTGCGAGGCTGGATGCGGAGGCTGACGTAAGCGGGACGGGGCTGGGAGTTGTAGTCCAGTTGATAGGTCTCGTTCACGGCACGCAGGTTTGCCACCCGTTGTTTCAGCTCCGGCGAGGGGCGAAGACGGGGGGCGAGTGTATGGCGTTCGGGATCGAACTTCTCGTACAGGCTCTCGAAGGAGCCGTTGAGGGTGATCTCCGTCCGTCCGAAACCGAAATCAACGTTGAAGCCCTCCTCGATGGCGTCGTAGATCTCCCGCTTGAGGAGATTGAAGGTGGTGATGAGCGTCTCCTTGCGATACTCGCTCCGTTTGTCTACGACACGGGCGGCGATGTCATCGATGCTGAGCGTACGTTGCCATACGACGCTTCCCTTGTAGCTCGCGTTACCGGGCAGGTGGCTCTTGCTGACACGGAGGCTCAGCTTGCGAAACGGCTTGGGCAGCTCCGACTTAGGTATTTCTTTATCCATGATCTCGTGGTTTAATGAATGATTAAGTGGCAAAGATAAGAAAGATAACGTGAATCGAATGAGTATGTACAAGATCTACATAAAGCAAGCATGGGCCTTGATCCGGCAGGAGCGCTTCTTCAGCTCGGTCTACATCGTAGGCACGGGGCTGGCCATCTCTATGGTAATGGCGCTGGCGGTGGCCTACCATATACGTACGGCGAATATCGCCCCCGAGGTGCATCGGGACCGGATGTGCTACCTCTCGAACGTGACATACAAGTTGAATGGCACGAAGAGCAATTACAAGGCGGCTTGCGGCCCTCGCCTCGTCAAGGAGGTGATCGGTAATCTCCGCGTCCCGGAGGACGTGGCGGTGACCACCAACTCCTTCATGATGCCTTTCTCTTATGGTGACGCTTTCATGCGACTGCCCGGTGGAGACGAGTCTCCCAAGGTGAGGTTGAAAGGCTGCGACGACGGCTTCTGGCGTGTCTACCGCTTCGATTTCGTGGAGGGGGGGCCCTTCACCGAGGCCGAGTTCCTCTCCGGCATGCCCCGTGCGGTGCTGTGCCGCTCGTTGGCCGGCCGGCTGTTTGGGCACGAGGCGGCGGCGGGGCAGACGATCTTGCTGAACGGCTTGGAGTATACCGTGAGCGGTGTTGTGGACGACGTCTCCGGCATAACCGCCGATGTCTACGCCGAGGCGTGGGTCACTTATTCCTCCCTCTCCGTCGCCATGGACCATGCCTTGGGCGAGCGTGACGGGGCCGTCGGCCTGCTGGAGGCAAATATCCTGCTTGCCGACGCGTCCGACCTGCCGGCTCTCTCGGAGGAACTGCGGCGGGAGGTGAGGCGCTATAATAGCGGGCTGTCCGAAGGGCAGGTGGTATGCGAGGAGCCCTTGAGCTATGCCGACAATCTCCTTTCCGGATTGTTCGGCCCCGAGACCTACATCGTGCTTGGGATGGCGCTCCTCCTTTTCTTGTTGGTACCGGCGCTGAACCTTTCCGGGATGAACGCGTCGAGAATACAAGAGCGTGTCGGCGAGCTGGGTATCCGCAAGGCGTTCGGGGCGACGAAGGCTACGCTGATGGGGCAGGTCTTCGTGGAGAATATGGTGCTGATGCTGCCCGGGGGCGTGGCGGGGCTGCTCTTCTCCTACGTGCTGGTGTTCATCTTCCGTAACGCCCTCCTCGTGCCTGGGTTCAATCTTCTGGGGACGAGCGGGGATGTCTTCCTCTCGCCGGGGATGCTGCTCAATATGTCGGTCTTCGCGTACGCCTTCGGGGTTTGCGTCGCATTGAACCTGCTTTCCTCGATGCTGCCCGCTTGGAGGATCGTGAGGGGGAATATAACGGATGCGTTGAATGGATAAATAGGAGATACGGTTATGATAATACATATATTGAAACTGATAAGGTCCCGCATGGGGGGCAGCGGATGGATACTGGCCGAGTTGCTGGTGGTGTTCGTGGTGATCTGGTTCATGACCAGCTACTTCTTGATGATGGGTAAGTCGTGGTATGAGCCGGTGGGCTACGACCTCGAGGGCGTCTACCATGCGGTATTGGCCGTCCGTCCCTCCAACAGTCCCTCGTTCGTTACCTACGAGGAGGGCGGCGATGAGGCTGCGCGCGACGTGGAGCGTATCGTGGAACGCCTCCGGGGCATGCCGACGTGGAGGCCGTGGCGCTCTCCGTCTCTTCCTTGCCCTATACCCTTTCTTGGTCGGGAAGCCGGGTGACGAGGGATTCCGTCAGCGTAAGCGTACGGCTGATGACCGTCTCGCCGGACTACTTCCGTGTGTTTGGCATCCGTCCCGCCTCGGGCGAAAGCCCGGAGAGGCTGGGCGAGGCTCTGTCCGGGACAAGGGAAGGCAGGGATCGGGTGATATCGGCGGAGTTGGCGAGGCGGCTATATGGCACGACCGACGCTATCGGGGCCGATATCTACCTGCATGGTGATACCCTTCCCGGACACGTGGTGGCGGTGACAGGGCCGGTCCGCAATGACGAGTTCGACCGCCGGAAGCAATGTATCCTCTTCTCCTTGCTCGACCTGCGGGAGCTTAACGATCTTACACAGGTGCAGATAACCTTCCGCCTTCGCCCTTCCGTGGCTACGGCCGGTTACGCCGATCGGTTCCTGAAAGCGATGAAGCGTCAATTGATGGTGGGCAACTTCTGGGTGTCGGAGGTGCGAGCCTACCCCGACGTGCGATCCTCTTATCTGGAGAACTCGATCGAGAGTAACGCCCAGCGGATCGTCTCCGCTCTGGGCCTGTTCCTGCTCACGAACGTGTTCCTCGCGGTGATCGGCACGTTCTGGTTTCACGTGAGCCGCCGCCGTGCGGAGCTGGGCTTGCGTATGGCGATGGGTTCCACGCGTGCCTCCATCTTGGGCTTGGTGATGGGGGAGGGCTTGATGTTGCTGACGATCGCCACCGTCCCGGCCCTGTTGATTTGCGTGAATCTGGCCTGGATTGACTTGATGCCGCCCGGCTTGGTAGAATCCAAGGTAGGCTGCTTCCTGATCAACTCCCTGCTGACTTGGCTGATCTTGGCGCTCATCATCAGCCTTGCCACTTGGTATCCGGCCCGCAAAGCCTCCAGCTTGGAACCCGCCGATGCCCTGCGCTATGACGGATAACAGATAACACCCGGTTGTAGAGACGGGGCGTGCCCCGTCTCTCACCGACTGATAGAATATTTAAATGGAATGAATATGTATAAGATCTACTTAAAACAAGCATGGGCCCTGATCCGGCAAGAACGGCTGTTCAGCTCGGTCTATATCGTGGGGACGGGATTGGCGATCTCGCTGGTGATGGTGCTGTCCATCGTGTTTTACGTGAAAATGGCCTCTATTTATCCGGAGATGGACCGGGACCGGTTGCTGACCGTGAAGAGCGCTGCGCTGAAGAATGAGAAAGGGCACGAGCAGTGGCCCGGTATCGCCCGCTTCGTGGAAGAGTGCCTTGCGGGTGCCCGGCTTGGAGGCGTTGGCGCTATGTTGCGATGACGCCGCCTCCGCTTTCGTGCAGCCGGTGGGCAGTCCCGATGCAGATACCGGTCATGAAGATGGGGGTAAACGATGGGTTCTGGAAAGTGTTCTCCTTCCGTTTCCTGGAGGGCAAGCCTTTCACCGAGGCCGATTTCCGGTCGGGGATGCCCGTGGCGGTAATCGCCCGCTCACTGGCCAAGAGGCTTTATGGAGAAGGTAGTGCCGTGGGGCAGACCTTGAGCCTCGACTTTACCTCATTTCGTGTGGTGGGCGTGGTGGATGACGTATCTTACCTGATGGATCGGGTTTTCTCGCAGGTCTGGTACCCATATACCCAAGTGCCCGACTTCGAGGAGCGGGTCCGATACTCGGAGGTGCGTATGCCCGGGCTAGGCCCCTTGAAGGTCTATATGCTCGTGAAGGACAAGGCCGATATCGGCAAGGTGCGGGAGGCGGTGGCGGATAACGTGCGTCGCTTCAACCAATCGTTGAACGTGGATGGTAAACGTGAGTTCTCCCTTCTTGGGCAGCCGGATCGCCATTGGGAGAGTATCTTCCGGTATTGGTCGAACGTGGAGCCGGATATCGTGGGAGACTTGAGCCGTTATGGGGTGATTTTCCTGCTCCTGCTGCTCGTCCCCGCCGTCAGCCTCTCGGGCATGGCCGATTCCCGTATGGAGCGGCGTCTGGGCGAGCTGGGCGTGCGGCGTGCTTTCGGGGCTCCCAAGGGGGCGTTGATCGGGCAGGTCTTGATGGAGAACTTCCTGTATACGCTGCTGGGCGGCTTGGTGGGACTCCTGTTCTCCTTCCTGTTGGTGACGTTCGCCAGTTCGTGGGTCTTCAAGATCGGCAACGGCTTCTCGGATGCCGCCCCGGATGGTGTGGACGTATCGCTCTCCATGGGGATGCTGTTCAACCCGTGGGTCTTCTTGATCGCCTTGTGCGTATGTTCCCTGTTAAACCTGATGTCGGCGTTGTGGCCCGCTTGGCGTGCGTCAAGGCGACCTATCGTTGATTCGTTGAACGCTTAAATGGAGGGAAGAAAGATATGTGGAAAATAACTTGGATACAATTGATGAACCGCTGGCGTAGCAACGTGTGGGTGTGTGTGGAGTTGCTGCTCGCCTTTTGCCTAGCGTGGTACATGGTGGATTACTTCTTCGTGGAGATCTATAACCGTAGCCTCCCCTCCGGACGTGGCTATGCGAATGTCTGGCAGGTAGAAATGGGCCTCTTGCCGGAAACCTCCCCCGACTATCGAGCCGCCGAGAGCGACTCGATCGCCATGCTGGGAAATTATGAGCGGATAAAAGACCGCTTGCGTGATTATCCGGGAGTGCAGGCGATGGGCGCGGCCTCGGGCTGTTACTCCACGCCTTATACGGGCTGTTATTACGGTATCGGTTTGGCGAACGCGGCCGATACGAGTAAGCGGGAAGCGGTCATGAGGTATGAGATAGATCCTACCACGGATTTCCTGTCGGTCTTCAACCATTCGTACGCCAAAGACGGCCGTCCGGTATCTACATCCGATTTTGATTGGGGAGACCCCCGCGCTATAGTAACCACCCGGATGGTGGAGCGAAAGGTATTTGGAGAGGCATCCGCCGTTGGGCGTGAGGTGAAAGACCCTTTCGACGAGGAGGGCCCGACTTATATCGTAAAGGGCGTATTAGAGGATATCAAGCGTTTTGACAATAGCCTACCCCAAGGTGCCGCCTTCTTGGCGATCCGTCCCTCGGCGGAGGAGATCCCCGAGATGAATTATTTCATACGGATCGATCCTGCCGTGGCAGGCCCTCGTTTCGCCGATACGTTCCGGGAGAAGATGAGCCGTGAGCTTCGGGTGGGGAACTTCTACCTGAAACGCCTGACCTCCTATGAACGGATCAAGGCCGATACCGATTATTCCTTTGGCATTACCTACGATTACCGGGTCCGTATGGCGTTGATGGCCTTCTTGGGACTGAATATCCTGCTTTGCGTGATGGGTACGTTCTGGTACCGGGTGCGGATGCGCCGGGGAGAGATCGGGTTGCGCATGGCGATCGGTTCGCCCCGTGAAGAGATACGTAGCCAGATGGCTCGTGAGGGCATATGCCTGTTACTCATGGCTACCCCGCTCGCTTTGTTGATAGAGGCTCAATTCGTGATGGTCGGCTTCTTGGACATCCCCAAAGGGACCTTGCCGGAGCATTACTGGCCGGCGATCCTGCCGCTCCGTTTCTTGCTGGTGAATATCTTGACATGGATACTGCTGGCTATCGTCATCCTGCTTGCCGTCTGGCTCCCCGCCAGCAAGGCCGCCGAGATGGAGCCGGCCGAGGCGCTGCGGTATGACGGATAACAGATAATACCCGGTTGTAGAGACGGGGCGTGCCCCGTCTCCCACCGACTGATAGTATAATTAAATTGAATAAATATGTACAAGATCTATTTGAAACAAGCCTGGGCCTTATTGAAAGAGAACAAGCTCCTTTCCGGAGTCTCTATCTTCGGTACGGCCTTGGCGATTTGCATGATCATGGTGATCGTGATCGTATGGCAGATGCGTACCGCCAATTACTCACCGGAAGACAATCGGGACCGGATGATGTACGTCAGTGATACCCGTGCCTCCTACAAAGAGAACGAATCTTATAACGACTGCTACCTTCTCGCTTCCCGGGTGGTGAAAGATTGTTTCTATCCCTTGCGCTCTGCCGAGAAGGTAGGCATGGCGTATCATGGCGTGCAACGCTTGGCGGCAGTGGCGGATCATACGGTGGAGTTCAAGTGCGACGTGACCTTTACGGACGCGGCGTTCTGGAATATCTTCAACTTTCGTTTCCTCTCTGGTAAGCCTTATGGCGAGGAAGAAGTACAAAGTGGCATCATGGATGCTGTGGTAAGCGAGTCCGTGGCACGTCGGCTCTATGGCACGACCGAGGTCGTAGGCCGTACCGTCGAGATCAGCTACGTGCCCTATACCATCCGTGCCGTCGTGCGGGATGTCTCCCTGCTGGCCGAGTCTGCCTATGGCGATGTCTGGTTGCCTTATACCACCGACAATTCCCTGTATGATAATGGTTCCGACCGTCTCGTCGGGGGCTTCCGTTGTTATATCCTCGCAAGTTCGTCCGCCGACTTTGATGCGATCCACTCCGAGGCTGAGGCGAATATCGCTCGCCTTAACGAATCACAAAGCACGCACCTACTGAAAATTGGAGGAGGACCTGATACCCATTTGGGCGATTTGGCTCGCGAGGATGCTTTCTCTGAGCCGAATGTACGGGAACTGGTCATGAAATATGTTATCATCGTTCTTGTCCTTTTGCTGATCCCTGCCATCAACATGAGCGGTATCACGCAAAGCCGGATGCGTAAACGTATGGCGGAGATCGGGGTGAGGAAGGCGTTCGGGGCGACACGCTCGGAATTACTGACGCAGGTACTCTACGAGAATCTGTTGCAGACCTTGCTGGGAGGTGTGTTAGGTCTGTTTTTCTCATACGCCTCCGTATTGCTCTTGTCCGATTGGTTGCTAGATACGGGCACGGCATCGATGGGTATCGGTCGCACCTTCGTCAATGCGGAGATGATGTTCAATCCATTGATCTTCCTTTACGCGTTCCTTGCTTGTCTTGCGTTGAACCTGCTGAGCGCCGGCATCCCGGCTTGGCGAGCCTCAAGGATGCGTATCATCTCGGCTCTCAACGAGAATGTTCATTAATCTCCTGCGTTGGATGATAGCTATACTAAAATAATAGAAAGATATGATACAACATTTATTACAATTGATCTGGAACCAGCGCAAGCAAAACGCTTGGTTGTGGGCTGAGTTATTGCTGGTCTCGGTCTTCCTTTGGTTCCTTGTGGACTACCTGTATGTGATGGGGCGCACGTATACGGCTCCTCTGGGCTTCGATATCCGGCATACGTACAGCATCGTGATCAGTAGCCTTTCGGAAAGAAGCCCGGATTATATCCCGAAGGAGAAGCGGGAGCGGCCGGATGGTGTTCATCTGCTGACGGCGTTGGATCGCATCCGCACCTATCCCGGCGTGGAATCGGCCTGCCTTACGGATGGGGGGATGCCTTATTATATGGGAAGCCGTAACCTCGTTTGGCGGATTGATACATTGCAGGTGCCCTGCCGCTATGCTTTCGTCACCCCGGAGTTCTTCGACGTGTTCCGTATCTATGATAAGGACGGCAAGACGGCTTCCTTGAAACGGGCCATCGAGGATAACAACTCCATCGTAATCTCCGCCGACGTGGAGACGATGAATCCCGGCCTTTCCCTACTCGGGCAAAAGGCGTACCGGGGGAATGTGACCGACGAGATCGAGGAGACGATCCGTGGTATCAGCGTCCCCATCCGCCGTCATGAGTACACCAAGGCGGAACCCAACGTCTATAGGGCCCTGCGGCTAAGCCGGATGGAGGAAGGATACTATGAGGGGATGATAGATGCCGTGCGACTCTGCGTACGTGTCCGTCCGGATGTCGATAATGCTGATTTCCCCGCACGCTTCCGCAAGGATATGGCCGAACAGCTTCGGCTAGGCAACCTCTATCTGCTAGACGTACAGCCCTTGTCATATATTCGCGACGGTTATATCCGTTCGATCGGCGTAGAGAACGAGGTGAAAACCCGTGTGGCGGTAGCCTGCTTCCTATTGGCGAATATATTCCTCGGCATCATCGGCACCTTCTGGTTCCGTACGGAATATCGCAAAGGCGAGATGGGGCTAAGGATGGCCTTAGGCTCTACCCGCCGTCAGTTGAACTCGATCATGGTGGGAGAGGGTGTTTTGCTGCTGGTCTTGGCGTTCATCCCGTCCTTAGTCATCAGCTTCAACATCGCCCATATGGATTTGATAGATACCTATCAGCTTCCGTTCACGTGGCTGCGCCTCGCGATTTGCGGAGGGATTACGTTTGTCTTGATCGTCCTCATGATCATCTGTGGCGTATGGTATCCTGCCCGCTCGACAGCCCGCTTGGAGCCAGCGGAGGCGTTGCATTATGAATAAGAGTTAACTTACATATTTCACACATACACACAATTGAAAGCCCGGTCTTGTAGTGATACACGGCCGGGTTGCTTATTTCCTATAAAATTGTTTTCTGCTAAAAGGTCATGGAGGCATAGATCCCATAATGCCCGTCTCCCGCTACCGGGCTGATAGACAGGTTATGTTTCTTCGCGAACGGGCGGGTAAAGATATAGGCGCTACCGGCACCGATAACGGCTCCCGCCGCCACGTCCCACCAATCATGCTTCTTCCCATAGACCCGGCTCCAACCCACGTAGGTCGACACTGCATAAGCCGGAATACCCCATTTCCATCCATAACGCCTTTGGATAAAAGCGGCTCCCGCGAAGGATACGGAGGTATGCATGGATGGGAACGAATGATTATCGCTGAAGTCGGGCCGCTCTTTCTTCACTAGGTATTTCAGCGCATAGGTTACGCCCAATGTCGTAACCCCGGTGAATACGCCTTGTTTCAGCCCTTGCCAATCTTGGGTTGCCAATACGGTCGCTAGACTCGCCACCGGAGTGATAAACACCAATACGTCTCCCGAGGTCCGTATGGCTTTCCGGCTACCGGTCACCTTCAATTCTTGTCCGTTAACGGACAGGCACAGCATGAGCATTGTAATTGCGAAAGGATATGTCTCATAGATTTAAAATATAGTTGCTATTTTAGGTATAAAATGATAAACCCGACGATCGCTGCCGCTATCGCCATCAATAATACAGCTCCCGCCGCCAAGTCTTTCGTTCGCTTGATAGCCTCATTATACTCAGGGGACCAAATCTGCTAGGGCCTCGATGGATGAATTGACCGCCTCGGCAGCTAATACCGCTCCGATCACGATCGTTACTGCGATCCATTCCATGCGGGAAAGTCCGAATACCACCCCGGCTATAAGTACACAAACTGCCGCGAAACAATGGATCCAAGCGTTATGCTCCTTCGTGATCAATAGCTTGATTCCGTTGAAAGCGAATTTAAAGCTTCTGGCTCTCTTTCGAAATGTGAAACCGTCATTCTTCATTTTTATAGCATCTCTTATTGAGGAGGGCAAATATAGGTATTTTTTGCCTTTATCGCATATCCTGACGAACAAACAGGATATTCACCTTTCATATTCCGCAATTCGTTAAGATTACTTGTTGGTTTTTATCTGGAACGATAACTTCGTTGATTAAAAAAGTACCTGTGATATGAGCATAGATCAAAGTAAAAGAATAAATTTATGGCTTGAAATCAGATATGAAGATAAAATATAACTTTCTAAGTCCGTTGCTAATGGCGATATTGACGATCTGTTGCCTGTGGATTGTTACGGATGTCGCTTATGGTGTTCGCATGTGGGAACTGGGAGTGGATGCGTGGATCGGGCGTATCAAGGCCCTTGCTATTATATTGATCGGCGTTAGCTTATCTTATTTGTTTTTTAATTACTTGGCTAATACTTTTTTAGATAGGAATAAAGAGCGGAGGTCCCGCCCGGTATTCCGGGAATATCTATGGGTGGTCTTGTTTAATTTAGTCGTGCTCAATATCGGCTTATATATCGTGATCTATTCTATAAATGGAACGACCTATCGGTGGGGAGAGGCGTTAATGATCAATGCGGTAGCTGTGCCGATCTTTCTCCTATACTATTTCTTGATCCGTAATAATATATTAGCCAAACGCTATTCGGAGAAAATCGTTCAATTGGAGAAACTGAGAGTAGATCAGCTGGAAACGCAATTGAAGCTGCTGAAGATGCAATACCATCCCCATTTCCTGTTTAATGCCTTGAATACGATCTATTTCTTGATCGATGAGGAAAATGAGGAAGCGATTGAGGCTGTAGAGTTACTTTCGGACTTACTCCGTTATCAATTATATGATATAAATACGAAAGTGACGATCGAAGAGGAGATTGATTATTTGCGAACATATATTCAATTCCAGCGACTTCGTATGACGAAACGCTTACAGTTCGAGGAGTCCTTTGACCCGGAATTGACCGGACAAAAAATACACCCGTTGCTTTTCCAGCCATTATTGGAGAATGCGTTTAAATATATAGGCGGAGCGTATCGGATACAAGTATCTATGCGGAAAGAGGATTCAAAGGTATGCTTTGGAGTAAGCAATACTTTCAATCCGGATTTCTTGGAACAAAGAAAGGGGAAAGGCATTGGGATCGACAATCTGAGAAAACGGTTGGAGCTATTGTACCCGGATAAACATGAGTTACGTATAAAAAAAGACAATACCCGTTTTAGGGTTGAGTTATGTATTGATTTATCAGAATAATATGGAAATAAAGTGTATCATAACGGATGATGAGCCAATCGCCAGAAAAGGACTTCGGCGACACATCGGTAAAATTGATTTTCTGACCATCGTCGGAGAATGTGAGGACGCTATACAACTCAATAATATGCTGAATTCGGTTCAGGCGGATTTGCTTTTTCTGGATATAGAGATGCCGGATATGTCTGGACTGGACTTCTTGGAGAGTGCTCAGAACACACCGAAGGTAATTATCACCTCGGCATACGAGCGGTATGCGTTGAGAGGATATGAGTTTGACGTGGTGGACTATTTATTGAAACCGATCTCTTTTTCCCGTTTCCTGAAATCGGTCAATAAAGCACATGCGTTGATGGAATCTACATCGAAAAGCGAGGAGCCTGCTTATATCTTTGTCAAGACGGAGAAGCAACTTAAAAGGCTTTATTTAAAGGAGATTCAATTTATAGAGGGCATGGAGAACTATATTGTTATCCATACCCTCACTTCCAAAGAGATCGTTCATCTCCGGTTGAAGAGTATATTGGAAACGTTGCCGGCACAAATTTTTATGCAAGTGCACCGCTCTTTCATCGTGAATCTTTCTTATGTACAAGCGATAGAAGGAAATCTATTAATCATTGGGGAGCATAAAATTCCGGTGTCGCGCTCTTTACGGGAAGAGGTCTATAAATCGATCGTCAATAATCAACTCATTCAAAGATAAGTATCCAAAACGAACACACTGTTCATTATCGAACACTTTAAATATTCCTATTTATCGGATTATCAATAGTATATGTTTTGGCATGCCTTTGCCTTAGGCAGGATAAAAAAACTTATACTAAGATGAGAAGGATCTATATAGCGATGTGTTGTCTGTGGGTGGGGATTTCGGGAGTATGTGCCCAAGACAATACGAATAAAGTTCGAATAACCCTGCGGCAAGCGATCCAGATCGCACAGCTTCAATCCGTAGACGCTGCCGTGGCGCTCAATGAGTTGCGAACGGCCTATTGGGAATTCCGTACGCATCGGGCGGATCAGTTGCCGGAAGTGATATTTACGGGGACTCTGCCTTCATATAGCAAGCAATACTCGAAGTACCAGCAATCGGATGGTTCTTATACCTATGTGCAAAACAATGCCTTAGGCTTAAATGGAGAGATCTCTATCGCCCAGAACATAGCCTTGACCGGAGGTAAGATCGCCTTGAATACCTCCTTGGATTTTACCCGTCAGCTAGGTAGTGGCGCTTACAACGAGTTTATGAGCGTACCTGTTAGTTTGACATTGACGCAACCGATCTTCGGCGTGAATGACCAAAAATGGAAACGTCGTATCGAGCCTGTTCGTTACCAAGAGGCTAAGGCCGCTTATATGGAGAACGTGGAGAATGTAACGATCGCTACCATCACGAATTACTTCAACTTACTGTTGGCGGAAGATAATCTGGATATCTGTAATCAGAACTTGCTGAACGCCAATAAACTCTATGACATAGCGGTAGCGAAGCGTAAGATCGGGCATATCTCGGAGAGCGAGTTGATGCGTTTGAAACAGTCGGCCTTGCAAGCGAAAGGTAAGCTAACCGAGGCCCAATCCAATTATAACGCGATGATGTTCAAGCTCCGTTCCTTTTTAGGGATGAGCGAGCAAGACGTGATCGAGCCTGTTCTTCCCGAGGCGATAGAAGGGGTCCGTATGGATTATCAGGCGGTATTGGAGAAGGCTCAAGAAAATAACTCGTTCTCAAAGAATATCATGCGCCGTCAGTTGGAAGCGGATTATGATGTGGCGACCGCCAAAGGAAACCGTCGAAGTATTAACCTGTTTGCCTCCGTGGGTTATACCGGTAAGGATATGTCCATGCGAGGAGCTTACAATCCATTGAAAGATAACCAGATCGTAGAGGTCGGGCTTTCGATTCCTATCTTGGACTGGGGAAAACGGAAGGGAAAGGTAAAAGTAGCCGAATCGAATCGGGATGTCGTACTTTCCAAGATTCGTCAGGAGCAAATGGATTTTAATCAAGATATCTTCCTCTTGGTGGAGAATTTCAACAATCAGGCCGCTCAATTGGAGATAGCCGCCGAGGTGGACACGTTGGCGGAAAAGCGCTACAAGACCTCGATCGAGACTTTCATGATCGGAAAGATCGATATCCTAGACCTGAATGACGCCCAGAGTTCGAAGGATGACGCGAAGCAAAAGCATATCCAAGAACTGTATTATTACTGGCGTTATTTTTATAACATCCGTAGTATAACATTGTATGATTTCTTGAATAATCGTACATTAGATGCCGATTTCGAGGAAATCGTGAAACGATAAATTGATTATATGATACTGATAATAGATGATGATGCGGCTGTTCGTTCCTCGCTTACATTCCTGCTAAAACGTGCGGGTTTCCGGCCGGAGGCGGTTCCGGGGCCGAAGGAGGCCTTGGAGGTAGTCCGTGCCACGGCGCCGGAGCTGATCTTGATGGATATGAACTTCACGTTGACTACCACGGGTGAGGAGGGGATTCAATTATTGAGACAGGTGAAGATCTTTCGTCCCGATGTACCTGTGATCTTGATGACCGCTTGGGGATCGATCTCTTTGGCCGTGCAGGGAATGCAAGCCGGAGCCTTCGATTTTATCACGAAGCCTTGGAATAACTTGGTATTATTAAAATCGATCCGGACCGCCTTGGAACTGAGCGAGCAGAAGAAGGAGGCAAACGCTCCCTTGAACCGTTCGGATGCCGATCATAAATTTCATTTTGATAAGATCGTGGGGCAAAGTGCCGCTTTGATGGATGTCTTGGGGACGGTCTCGCGTATCGCTCCGACAAACGCCTCTGTTTTGATTACCGGCGAGAGCGGTACGGGTAAAGAGCTGATAGCGGAAGCGATCCATGCGAATAGCCCCCGGTCGAAAGAGGCTTTCGTAAAGGTAAACTTAGGCGGACTTTCCCAAAGTCTTTTGAGAGCGAGATGTTCGGACATAAGAAGGGGTTTTACGGATGCGTACATGGATCGGGTAGGGCGTTTCGAGATGGCGAACAAAGGTACGATCTTCTTGGATGAGATCGGCGATTTGGAACTGTCTTGCCAAGCTGCTTCGGGTATTGCAAGACCAGACCTTTGAGGTCTTGGGGATAGCCGCCCCCGGAAGGTGGATATACGGGTCGTAAGCGCTACAAACTGGGATTTACGATCGATGGTGGCGGACCGTACGTTCCGTGAGGATCTTTTACCGGATCAATTTGATCACGGTGCATTTACCCGCCTTACGTGAGCGAAGGGAGGATATCCCATTGCTGGCCCGGTATTTCGCGGATAAGCAATCGGAGATCAATGGGCTACCGAGGGTGGAGTTCTCATCGGATGCCCAGACCTATTTAAGCCGTCTCCCGGTAATATCCGTGAGTTGAAGAACTTGGAGGAGCGGACGATCCTGTGTCGGGTAAGACGCTTTGGATACCGCTGATTTCGAGGTTCATTGCATGAATACATCCGGTGCTAAATCGACGATTCCGCCTTCTTTGGAGGGCTTGACCTTGGATGAGTTGGAGAAGCAAACCATCTTACGCCCTTGAAGCGCATGGAGGTAATTTATCGCATGTCGCTACGGCGTTGGGAATCAGTCGTGCCGCCTTGTACCGGAGATTAGAGAAATACGGAATCCCGATCGATAAATAAGAAGAGGCAAGGATGAGGCTGAAAGGACTATTCTGGATATTGACGACGCTGCTGTTGACTATATTGGCGGTGGTGACTTATTATGTCTTTTATACGTCTTCTATCCGGATGTTTTTCGCGGTAGAAGCCTTGGTCTTGCTTACGATCATCTATTTATTTGTCTTTTATCGCCGTATCATAAAGCCCTTGCATATCATCGGTAACGGCATGGAGCTGTTGAAAGAGCAAGACTTTAGTTCCCGCTTGGGAAAGGTCGGGCAAACGGAGGCGGACCGGGTGGTCGATGTGTTTAATAAGATGATGGAGCAGTTGAAGAATGAGCGTTTGCACCTCCGGGAGCAAAACCATTTCTTGGACTTGCTGGTCAACGCCTCTCCGATGGGAGTGATCATCTTGAACTTGGATGAGGAGATTCTATCCATGAACCCGGCCGCATGTAAATTGTTTGGCGCGCAAAGCTCGGAGGATATGGTGGGAAAACGTTTTCTTCAACTAGATTCTCCCTTGGCGGAAGAATTGGTACGGGTTCCGATGTATCAAGCGCAAACCGTCCGGTTGAACGACGCTAATATTTATAAATGTACGCATTCCTCATTTGTGGATCGAGGTTTTCACCACCCGTTTTATTTGATAGAGACGTTGACCCAAGAGGTGTTCAAGGCCGAGAAGAAAGCGTATGAGAAAGTGATACGTATGATCTCTCATGAGGTGAATAATACGACCGCGGGTATCACCTCTACCTTGGATACGTTGGAGTCTACTTTCAGCGGGATGGAAGATATGGAGGATGTCTGCGAGGTTTTGCGGGTCTCCATAGAACGCTGCTATAGCATGAGCCATTTCATCACCAATTTCGCCGATGTGGTGCGTATACCCGAACCCCAAAGTCGTCCGCAAGAATTGAACCAAGTGGTGTCCGCTTGTAAACGCTTTATGGAGACAGTTTGCCAGAACCGGAATATCGAGATTGTTATGGATCTGAGCGAGGAATCTCCAGTCGTGAATTTGGATAATTCATTATTCGAGCAAGTCTTGGTCAATATTATCAAGAATGCCGCCGAATCCATCGACCGGGACGGAAAGATCTATATCCGGACGACAGTGCGTCCTACCTGCTTGGAGATAGCCGATACGGGCAAGGGCATCGACAAGGAAACGGAAACGAAACTGTTCAGCCCGTTCTTCTCTACGAAACCGAACGGACAAGGTATCGGCTTGATCTTTATCCGTGAGGTGCTGTTAAAACATGATTGCCGATTCTCTCTCCGCTCTTACGCGGATGGATTGACAAGGTTTAAGATTTGGTTTAGTTGAAATAATCCCTTTATGGTTTGAGGTTTTTCCCTTGTAGGCTAAGGCTGTATTCTTACAGGTGTTAGCCTTTTTGTCTGCTTGTATTCATCATGCAACAGCCGTTGCATGATCATCTACCAACTGTTGCACGATCTTCTACCAGTCGTTGCATGATCGTCCAACAGTTGATAGATGATGGATGTCTCTTGAGGAAAAGTCTAAAGATAGGGATGGAAAGGGCTAAAGGATATGGAGGTTTTGGGCAAGCTGTACTGGATTTTATACTATCTTTGGGCCGTATAAATGCAATAGAAATCTAATCTTGAATATCATGAAGAAAGTAGTATCTGTATTATTTATCCTTGCGATTATCGTATTTTCTGTATTAATGGTAAGCTATTCGAGTGATCAAAAGCCGGAGAAAGTTCTTCGCCATGTTGTTATGTTCGGTTTTAAGCCGGATGTGTCCGAGGCGCAGGTGAAAGAGGTTGAGGATGCCTTTTGTAAGTTGCCTTCTCAAATCGACTTGATCAAAGGATATGAGTGGGGAACGGATTGTAGTCCGGAGGGATTGCAACAGGGCTTGACTCATTGCTTTTTCTTGACTTTTCATTCGGATGCGGATCGGGACGCCTATTTGGTACATCCGGCGCATAAAGCATTTGGCAAGGTGTTAGGAGGGAAGGCATCGGCGGTTACGGTGTTGGATTATTGGACGAAATAAAAAGAATGGGCGGGATGAATCGATGAGTCACCCCGCCCGTTTTTATATTCCTTAGTTACTTTATATTATAACCATTGATTCATGAACTGATCCATCTCTTCCGCATGGGCTTCTAGGCTTTGAAGTAGCTTGAATTGGGCTTTCGTACGGATTAAGTTATGTTTCGGGCTATGGATCTTGTAATAGGTATCGCCGTTGATATAATCGGTTAAGAAACGAACGGTCTGCATATAAGTCAATAAGCGTCCTCCGTAAGGTAGCAATTTGATCTCGGTAGGAGTTAAGAACGCCTTGGCCTTTTCCATGTATCCACGGGTATAGGCTTTGAATATCTCCATATTAACGTTTACGTTATCCAGATTCTCATCGTCCTCGGCACCCGTATTGGCTCCGGTACGGATAAAGTCGCCGATATCGGAAAGGACGAAGCCCGGCATCACGGTGTCCAAGTCGATCACGCAAAGCACCTTGTCGCTATCAGCGTCAAACATCATATTGTTAACTTTTGTATCGCAATGGTTCGTGCGTTTCTTCAATTGGCCCTCACGGTACAGGCGTTCTTGAATGCACATCGCTTCGGCACGTTTCTCGATCTCCTCTACCAAATCTTTCACCTCTTCCAACCGGCCTGCCGGATTAGCGGCTACAGCCTCATGGAATTGTCGCAAGCGGAACTCCATATTATGGAAATCCGGGATGGTCTCGCCCAGCGTACCCTCGGGTATATCGGACAACATGGTCTGGAAATCACCGAACGCTTTGCCAGCCTCATAAGAAAGCTCAGGAGTTACTTCCTCATAGCTTTTGCTGCGAGGGATGAATAGGCATACCCGCCAATAACTATCTCCATCGAAATAATATTTTTTCCCGTCTTTAGTCGGCAAGAAGGTTAATACCTTACGGTCGATATCCGTTTCACCTTTTTCCTCCAGCTTTTTGCGGATATGAGTGGTAACCACATGGATGTTATTTTGCAGCATATCCACATTGGTGAAGATTAAATGGTTGATACGCTGTAGCACGTATTTGATCTCCCCTTTCTCGTTGGTCACTTTCAATGTATCATTAATGTGTCCGTTTCCGAATGGTTCAGCGGAAACTACTTTCTCGTCCAACTGGAACTGATCCAAGATGTTTAGTAATTGTTCTTTCGTTTTTGCCATGATATTTCATTATGTTAACTCCGGCAAAGATACAAAAAAAGGCCACGATACAAATCGTGACCTTTTTTTATTTCTTAAAGAAAGAAATCTTATTTCTTGTTACGGTTACCATAACGGCTCATGAACTTATCAACACGTCCGGCTGTATCGACCAACTTAGACTTACCAGTGTAGAACGGGTGAGAAGTGTTAGAGATCTCGACCTTTACCAACGGATAAGTTACGCCGTCGATCTCGATCGTCTCTTTAGCGTTAATAGTAGAACGAGTGATGAATACATCATCGTTTGACATGTCCTTAAATACTACAGGACGATAATTTTCAGGATGAATACCTTTTTTCATTGCTTTATTATCTATTTTAATTTATACTCTGTATATATTTGGTAACCGGTATTTTGGCTTGCAAAGGTAAGGGTTTGCCACAAACAAACAAAGAAAATCGTATTATTTTTTTCAAGGGCGTTGATTTTGTGTTATTTTATATGCTTTGAAGCATCATTTGTCGTGAATCTTGATTATCTTTGTGCAAGTTTTTAATCATTAACGTAATAACATAATAACAACTATGGTAAATTACAAAGATTTGGGCTTGGTGAACACAAAAGAAATGTTCGCTAAGGCTATCAAGGGCGGATATGCTATCCCTGCTTTCAACTTCAATAACATGGAACAGATGCAGGCTATCATCAAGGCTGCTGTAGAGACAAAATCTCCGGTTATTTTGCAAGTTTCAAAGGGCGCTCGCCAGTACGCAAACGCTACTTTGCTTCGTTACATGGCACAGGGTGCTGTTGAATATGCTAAGGAATTAGGTTGCCCGAATCCTCAGATCGTTCTTCACTTAGACCATGGTGATACGTTTGAGACTTGCAAGAGCTGTATCGACTCTGGCTTCTCATCTGTAATGATCGACGGTTCTCACCTTCCTTATGAAGAGAACATCGCTTTGACTAAGAAAGTTGTTGAGTACGCTCATCAATTCGATGTAACTGTAGAAGGCGAGCTTGGTGTATTGGCAGGTGTTGAGGATGAGGTTTCTTCAGACCACCACACTTATACCAATCCTGAGGAAGTTATCGACTTCGCTACTCGTACGGGCTGCGATTCTTTGGCTATCTCAATCGGTACTTCTCACGGTGCTTATAAGTTCACTCCGGAGCAATGTACGATCGACCCTGTTACAGGTAAGATGGTTCCTCCTCCATTGGCATTCGACGTTTTGGACGCTGTTATGGAGAAACTTCCGGGATTCCCTATCGTTCTTCACGGTTCTTCTTCTGTTCCTCAGGAAGAGGTTGAGACTATCAACAAATTCGGTGGCGCTTTGAAGGCTGCTATCGGTATTCCTGAAGAGTGGTTGCGTAAGGCTGCTAAATCTTCTGTATGTAAGATCAATATCGACTCAGACTCTCGTTTGGCGATGACTGCCGCTATCCGCAAGACTTTCGCTGAGAAACCGGCTGAATTCGATCCTCGTAAATATCTGGGCCCGGCTCGTGATAACATGGAGAAACTTTACAAACACAAGATCATCAACGTTCTTGGTTCTAACGACAAGTTATAATCGGAAGTTTCTTGATATAAATAAAGAAAGCCATCTCGGTATCGGGATGGCTTTTCTTTTGGTCTGTAGTTTAGTCTTTTAATACCTTACGAAGCGCTTCCAACATCGGATCTACGGTAAGATCGTTGCCGGTAGCTTGCTTGATCCACACATTCGGGGTGAGGCGGCCTTGCTTGAATATCCGGCTAACCTCATTCGCGAAATCCTTGCCATTGAGGTAGTTCTCTAGCTGGAACTCGATAATCTGTCCGAAAGCGTAGGCGGAAAGGTAGAGCGGATAACCGATCATATGGGAGTAAATCGCTAGAACGGTCTCGTCTTTTACACCGAATACCGGAGCGTAATACTTATTCCAGATTTCCTTGGAAAGACGGATCACGGCCTCCTGCAATTCCCCGGCGGTAGCGTTAGGATGTGCGTACATCCATTTCCATACGGAGATATCCAGCATGGAAACACCGCAAATCTCATACATGCTCCATATCTTATCCAAGATATCCATCTTTTCTTTTTCCGGATTCTCGTCTTTTATGCCCAGTAACTCAAGGTCTCTTTTCTGGAAGACAAAGGCCAGCGCTTCGGTGAAAGCCGTATTGGGAACTCCGTTGAGCATATAATAATCGACATCATATAATGAGATCGTTTGCTCTACGTTATGTCCGAACTCGTGGATGGCGATATTATATCCTTTGTAATCCATCCCTTGTGAAGGGATACGGGTACGTAAACGGGAACGCTGGCCTTTCATGGAGGCTCCCCACGCATGACCGGAACCACGGGCGGGATCGACTGCGATCTTATCCGCTAGATATTGGGCACGATCGGGGCTGAATCCTAGTTTCTGTAATATTTCCGGTAGCTTCTTTTCCATCGTTACCGCATCGGGATACAGGGTACGGGTTTGCTCGTTTAGCTTGTTCTCGTCCAGATTGCTACGGGCCTTGAAGCCATCGTACCATATATCGTAGGCTTCCAGTTTGCGTCCGAGGCGTTTGGAGATGATTTTCCCCACTTCCTTTAGTTCGGGGGCGGAAAGGAATTGATCGAACAGGGCTTCTACATCGTTGACATCTATTTCCATATCTTCCGTGAACTTACGGTCTATATAGGTGTTTCCCGTATATTTGTCTATACGCTGCATGGCGTTGAAGTTATTCAACATTTTCTGATAGCGGGCCGGGCTTTCAGGGGTACCTTCTAGTTCATTTCCTGCTTGAGATAACGTATTGGCGTACGGGTTCCATTCGTAACGATCCGAGTTGATCACCTCTTTCGGGATTTCTTGCGAGATGATTCGCTTCATGATCTCATATACCATCCGTTGTTTTCCAATCCCTCTTTCCTTTGTTATAATTGGCCTTGATCTCGTCGCGAAGGTTCCAATGGCAAAGTAAGCGCATGTCGGAGGGGAAATGGTTTTTCCTTTAGGAGTTAGTAAATGCCCCATATAGATATTATAATCCGCTATGTAAATATCCGCGTCACTTTCCGTATCTGCGGCGGCTTGCTTTACTTCCGCCGGTATCCGTTCCGTAAACATATCGCCTAGCCGGGCGTAGGCCCATGCTTTACGGTCATTCCCTAACGCCTCTTTCTCCTTGAGAGTAAGTTGGGGAAAGTTGAGGGCGATGATGAAGCCGATCTTGTTGGCGTATAGATCGTCCATTAGGTGGGAACTGGGGCTGTAGGATCCGAATTTCTCATCGATGGCGTGTAGAGGTCCGGTATCTAGGTTCAAATTTCGTTGCAGACAGAGTACCATCTCGTTGAAATTGCCATTGATACCTTCAATATACTCGCTGATCTTGAGGAAAACTTGGTCTTTTTCGGCGGGATCGGATAGATAATTCTCCCGGCAGAAGGTTTGAAACGCTTGCTCATCCCCATCGGAGGTTTGCCAGAGGCGGGCTACTTGCTCGACACCCTTCGTGATTCCTGCTTGATTCTTAGCGTCCTTGGCTATTAGCTCGTCAATCGTAGCTTTTACGATAGAAGGCTGGATGCTGGCTTGCCCTTGCATAAAGCTAAAGGCGCAGGCCAGTAACATACAAATACGTACGACTTGCTTTCTCATGGTATGTTTGTATAAAGTTATTTAAAACAAATGTATGAATAATATTCGTATCTTTGGCCGATTTTTCTAATTGAGTAAAAAACAAAGAGATGAAAAAGTTACTATGTATGTGGATGGTCGTATGCGGCCTTTTGTTGATTCCCGGAAACATGAAGGGACAGTCCTTGAAAGATATCTTAAATTCATCTGCCGTAAAGAACGCCGTGACTTCTGTCACCGGAGGGAAAGCCGTGACTTTCGAGAATTTACAGGGAACTTGGATGTATGTGAACCCTGCCCTGCAACTGGAAGGTGATAATGCCTTGAAGAATGTAGCGGGAAGCTTGGCTGCTACCGAGGCAGAGAAGAAAATGAAGGAATATTGCGCGAAAGTAGGTATCGTGGAAGGTGTATTTAATTATGTCTTTAATTCGGATAGTACGTTTACGAGCGCGTTGAAAAGGGGAAGCCTGAAAGGTACTTACTCGGTGAGTCCGGAAGATAAAACGGTGACGTTACGGTATACGGTGGGTAATAAGAAGCTGACCGTTTCTACGCTTACCGCCCATGTCGTCCTTTCTGGTAATGAGTTGACATTGCTTTTTAACGCGGATAAATTACTGAAGTTCTTGAGCACGGTTTCTTCTATATCCAGCAATACGACCTTGAAAGCTATCAATAAGTTGGCAAGTGAATATGATGGCATGATGCTGGGTTTCGATTTGAAGAAATAATGTAATATGATACGATTTATACCGAGGCGTTATTGGGCAGTAATAGCGGTTGCGTTGGCATTGACCATGTCCGTGTTGGACGGCACGATTGTCAACGTGGCGCTTCCTACCTTGTCCCGTGAATTCGGGACATCCCCTTCCTCCACGATCTGGATTGTCAACGCTTATCAGCTAACGATTACGATGTCTCTTTTATCGTTCTCCGCTTTGGGAGATATTTATGGATATAAGCGGATTTTCTTGATCGGGACGACAATATTCTGCTCAACGTCATTATTTTGTGCCTTATCCTCGTCTTTCGCCATGTTGACGGTCGCGAGAATATTGCAAGGGATCGGAGCCTCGGCTATCATGAGCGTGACGACCGCTTTACTTCGTATTATTTATCCTCCACAATATATAGGGCGGGGAATGAGTATCAATGCCATGGTCGTGGCGGTATCGATTGCTGCCGGGCCGTCGTTGGCGGGCGCTATCTTATCAGTCGCTTCTTGGAATTGGTTGTTCGCTATCAACGTACCTTTAGGGATTTGCGCGATTATAACGGGTTATTTTCTTTTGCCTCAAAATCCTTGCAAGGATGGGCCGAAACGAAAGTTTGATAAGATCGGTGGAATCTCGAATGCCCTGACTTTCGGATTGCTGATTTATTCGTTGGAAGGCATCGCCCATCATGAGAACTGGAGAATGATCGCTTTACAGGTTCTTCTTCTATTGGTGATCGGAACATTTTTTATCCGCAGGCAACTACGGCAGGAGGTTCCGATATTGCCATTGGACTTGATGCGGATTCCGATATTCGCCTTGTCCGTATTATCCTCGATCACTTCATTTACGGCACAGTTGTTGGCGATGGTATCATTACCCTTTTATTTGCAAAATGTGGCCGGAAGAAATGAGGTGGAGACGGGGCTGCTGTTGACTCCTTGGCCGGTAGCGACGATCTTGACCGCTCCGGTAGCCGGGAGGCTGATCGAGAAATATCATCCCGGATTGTTAGGCGGTATCGGAATGGTGGTGTATGCGACCGGACTTCTTCTATTGGCTTTATTGCCGGGGCAACCCACCAATATGGATATCGCTTGGCGATTGATGCTTTGCGGTATGGGTTTCGGCCTGTTCCAGACCCCGAATAATAGCACGATGATATCGGCCGCCCCTCGTTCCCGGAGTGGCGGGGCGAACGGTATGCAAGGTACGGCACGACTGTTGGGGCAAACGCTGGGGACGACATTTGTCGCTTTGATCTTTAGTGTTACCTCTGCCACCGATAGTATGCCGGTTTGTATGTATGTAGCGATCGGTTTCGCTTTAGTCGCCGCTATCGTGAGTTGTCTCCGTATCTCACAGCCCGTTCCCATGCGTGGAAGGTGAGTAGGAAGATACGATTTCTAATAGGGTCTCACCGTAGTTCTCTATGATCTTTTTGCCGATTCCGGGTATCTTCAACAGTTCTTTCGAGTTCGTGGGCAAAGTGTTGCAAACGCCAATTAAGGCTTTCTGTTGCAAGATCGTGTAAGGAGGCAACTCCTTTTCTACGGCAAGCTCGTATCTCCATTGTTTCAAACGGGCATATAGCTCAGGATGTAAGACATCCGTGGAGACGGGGATCTTTTCCGCTTCCGTCGATTTCCGCGTCGATTTCTGCTTGCTGGCAACAGCCGACTCCTCAATGTTCGCTTTAGCCTTGGCGGATAGATAGTCGATGAGACGAAAACCATCTTGGCAGGCTTTTAATGTAGCGACCTTGATCGTAAGCTCATCGCTGAAAGCTTTTAATGCGGATGTAAATGCCTTACGGGCCTCTTTATTGTCGATCTCTACATCGGAAGCCTCTATCAAAGGGAGGCAATAGGTCTCGATCTTTTCCAGAAAGTAAGCGCAACCTTTCGGATGCGGTCTTGTATATGCTCGTCCGTATCATAGAGATTCGTGCTGGAGATCATACGGGTGAGTTGCTGGCAGAAACGTTCGCCTACTTCTACTATATCCGAACGGAAATAATCCCGTACCCGGGATATTGGTTGCTTAATTCCGGGTATAGTTTTGCAGATGGGTGTATGCCGCGTAAGATGTATATTGCAACTTTTGTTGTACGGGATTGAAGTCGAATAGCTCGGTTGCCAATCTCAAATAATACTGTTGTTGGGCTTGACGCAGTTGGTCTTCACACGGTTGACGCTCCGAGAGGGAAGAGGTATAACTTAATATCTTCTCATCGCTAATCATGGCGTTTCGAGTGATCGGGCTACTTAATACCATTCCTTCCAATGTCTTGCAACGGCTCAAAGCAACGTAGACTTGTCCGTGTGAGAAGGCGGCGGATGCGTCGATGATGGCATGCTCGAAAGTCAAGCCTTGGCTTTTATGGATCGTGATCGCCCAAGCGGTTTTCAGTGGGTATTGGCTGAAAGAGCCGGCGATTGTCTCCGTGATATCCTTCGTGTTCTCGTCGATCGTATATTTCACGTTTGTCCATGTCTCCCGGTCTACGGTGATATCGTTTCCTAATTCGTCGGATACGATAATCTTGCTCGGGCTGATGAAGACAATTCGGCCGATCTTTCCGTTATAATATCGCCTTTCGCCGGAAGAGTCGTTTTTTACGAACATGACTTGAGCGTCTTGCTTTAGCTCCAATACCTCGTCGGTCGGGTAGGAGTAAGCTGGAAAGTCATCCTTGATCTCCGCCTTGTACGTATAAGCCGGGCCGGGTAATTCTTGCAACTTCCGGTTATTGATTTGCTGGGCTTGATAATTATGGGTTGTCAGCGTGATATAACCTGCTTTGTCATTTGGTTTAAAATTGGGGATATAACGTTGGTTTAAGGTGTGTAGCGTATTCTCGTCGAAGCGGTTTTCCCGGATATTGTTCAATAAGCGTACGAACGTATCGTCCGCTTGGCGATATACTTGAGTTAATTCGATGCAAAGATAATCACTTTCGGAAAGAGCCTTACTGTCAAAAAAGAAGGAGAGGCGTAATGTTCTCTCAACAAATTCCATCGTCCTCCTTCGCTACGGGGCTAATTGTTGTAAATCTCCGATCAATAATAATTGAACGCCCCCAAAGGGTTTATTCCTATCCCGATAACGACGTAGCATATCACTGATAGCATCCAGCAAATCGGCACGTACCATACTGACCTCATCAATCACGAGCAGGTCCATACTACGGATGATATTGATCTTATCCCGGCTGAATTTATGAGAATAGGATTTATTTTGCCCGGAGGCCATTTCGCTACCCGGTATATACGGTCCGAAAGGTAGCTGAAAGAAGGAGTGAATGGTTACCCTCCCGCATTAATCGCCGCCACTCCGGTAGGTGCTACCACAATCATCCGTTTTGGGAAGTCTCTTTAAGTTTTTCAAGAATGTGGTCTTTCCTGTTCCCGCTTTTCCGGTAAGGAAGATGTTGGTTCCGGTATTTTCCAGATAGTTGAAGGCAAGGTCCAATTGTAAATTCGTCTGCATCATATTTAAGCTGTTTAGGTGAATTCACAAATGTACGTATAATCTTTCAAACGTCCTTCTCAAATGGAAAATAAACGGAGTAACTGCGCTAAAATCTACATCCCTTTTTCCTTTTTAGGAAGAGATTGATATACGATATCGTAGGATTGTTTTATAAGCTCTTTGATCTTGTTGTCGGGTACATCTTGATTAAAATAGACACTAATCCAGTATTTTTTATTCATATGCCAACCGGGTGTTATGCCAGAGTATCGAGCTTGCAACTCTCCCGATTCATTCGGGTCACATTTGATACAGCAAAAATCAAATACTTCGATATTTACGAAGCAGAACCATTTACTTCCTACATAAAAGCAAAGAACGTCCCGACTGTATTTATCAGGAACATTCGTGAAAGGCATTTTTTCATAAACACCATTCAACGAAAGGCAATATTCCCTAAACTCTTCAATATTCATAACATTCGTATGTATGATAGATTATAGCGATATCCTATAGACTAAGAAACTCAATGGTTGGACGGAGACTTCAGTAGCGGGAGCCTCTAGTTCCACCGCTGATTCAATGGGTATGACTGTTTCCGGTTTACCCAATGTGTTCTTCGCTTCTAAGTCTGAGGCATGTAAGACCATCAACTTTCCTTTATGCTTGCCGGATGAGATTCCGTTTAGGTTTAATTGGATCTTTTTGCTCTGGATGCCGGTATTGACGATTTTGATGATGAGCTCGTTTGTGCCTTTGTCGAGGGCGGCTGTGGCGAATAGCTCGCTTTGCCCGGTAACGGCTTCTTTGTTCATCGTCAGGGGCAATACGTTTGTTCCGGCATTGTGCCCGTATAATTGTTGTACATAGTAGTTAGGAGTTTTCACGATGTTTAGGTTGTTGAACCAGATTAAGTCCGGACGCCATTGCCACGCATCGACATGTGCGAATAAAGGGGCGTATGTACATAATTCCACCACGTCGGCATTCCGTTCAAGACCGGTCATAAACGCAGCCTCGCATAATGCGGTCAGGAAGCTATTCTCCCGGTTAGTCGGGTGGCAAGCATATTCACCGGCGAACACTTTGGGGCCTTGCCGATCATACGAATCATATCGTTTGGCACTATTTAGGAACCATTCCGGTGAGCGATAGAAATGTTCATCCACCAGATCTACTTTTAAGCGTTTCATCTCCGGCCATAGATATTCGAAATCTTTTCCTTCCGAATCAGGACCGGAACTGCCGATGATTTTGATCTCCGGATATTTGGCTCGGATGGCTTTCACGAATGGTTCGAGGCGTTCGGGATATAATGGTCCCCATTGCTCGTTGCCGATAGCGATAAATTTCAGATTAAAAGAAGCCGGATGCCCCATATCCGCACGCACTTTGCCCCATTGGGAGGTAATCGGGCCATTGGCGAATTCGATTAAGTCCAAGGCATCGTCTATATAAGGTTGTAATTTATCTACCGGCACATGCTGGTCCATACCCTCATTCTCAAACTGGCATGACAGCCCGCAATTCAATACAGGCAGGGGCTCGGCTCCGATATCTTCGCTTAATTGGAAATACTCAAAGAATCCCAAACCGTAAGATTGATAATAATCCGGGAATTTCTTGTGAGGAAATGTATAATTCCATCGGCTGATATTGATAGGCCGGTTCTCTACGGGGCCTACCGTATTTTTCCATTGGTAGCGTGTGGCGATGGTTGTACCCTCAACGATACATCCACCCGGGAAACGAAAGATTCCCGGCTTTAGATCTTTCAACGCTTGTGCCAGATCGCGGCGTAGGCCGTTCGTGCGATTGTTGAATGTTTTTTCCGGGAAAAGGGAGATATGTTCCATATCCAAAGTACCTGCCGTTTCCATCGTGATGCGTAGGCGTGATTTAGCCTCGGTAGCTTTGGGAGACAAGATAACGGAATATTTCTTCCAGTCTTTTCCTTTTATCTCTAGGTGTTGTGTCTCATAAATATCGTTATCCCTGTTTACTAATTCAATACGTAGTTTGATCGGGTTATTGGTCTCGGTACGGGCATATAAGGAAAAGTCGTAATTTTCGTCAGCCTTTATACCGATACCTTTGAAGCCTTCGTTCTCCAGACCGGTTCCGGTGATTTGCCCGGTATAAGTCAGGTGTGCGTAATGGGGGTTTTTGTTGAAACAGGGATTCTTCTCAGCTATACTTACATCGCCGAAAGGCTCCCAACCTCCCCATGGATTCTCAAACTCGAAGGAGCGGTTCTTGATTAGCTCCGCATACAATCCTCCATCTGCCCCGAAATTGATATCCTCGAAGAAGATTCCATACATGGTTGACTGGATAGGCGAGCCTACTTTCTGTATATCGATGTCAAACTCATGGACAGGAACGATGTCTTGTGCGGTCATGCAGTTTACACCTACACTTAAGAGGAATAAAGCCGCGGTTTTTTTCATGTTCTTTCTTCTCATATTCTATGTTTTTCAATAAATAAAGATTTAGACAATCAAATTCGCTATCATCTGTATAAACAAGATCAGGAATACCATCGCTATCGGATAAACCGTCGCATAAGCCACGCTTGGGGCTGGGCTGTCTGTCATAGAATCTGCGGCGGCAAGTCCCGGGGTACTGGTCATACCACCGGCGATTGTTCCGACTAAATCGAGAATGTTGATCTTAAAGAAATAATATCCAGCTAATACGGCTATAATCATAGGGATCATTGTTATAGCGATACCGACTCCGAATAAAGTTAAACCGCTTGATTGGAAAGTGGAAACCAGATTTACACCGGCGGATGTCCCGACCTCGGAGAGGAATAGCAATAATCCCAATTGGCGAAGCAGGTTATTAGCGGAACCGGACATTGACCAGATGATCGGACCTGTTTTTCCGATGGCGCTTAATACCAAGGCAACCATAAGGATACCGCCGGTTAGTCCCGGAGAGAATGAGAAGGAATCCGAGAAGGATATATTTAATTTTCCAAACAATACGCCTAATACGATACCCATAGCGATCGGGAAAAAGTCTGTATCCGAAAGACGTTTCTCATCATTGCCAATGAATTGGGCGAGTTCATTTACGCTTTCTTTCTCGCCGGCGACCATCAACTTATCTCCAAACTTCAACACCAAATTAGGTTCCGGGGAAAGGTCGATTCCGCTTCGACGTACACGGGTTACCGTACAACCGAAAGTTCCTTGTAAATTTAAATGGCCTAGCGATTTATTGATAATGCTCTTATTGGTCAGTAACAGGGATTGCAAGGTCTGTCCGCCACTTAACGGCAGATCTCCCTCGATACGTTCTCCCAACAATAATGTCAGTTGCTCCAAGGCTTTGTCGTTACCTACGGCCTTCAGTAAATCTCCCTCGTTAAGCGTGGTATGGGGAGTTGGCATAGATATGACATTGTCGTGTTTTATACGGGAGACTACCGCTCCGGTCATGGCCCGTACCTGCAATTGTGCCAAACTCTTTCCGCAGATGTTTTTATTCGTGACTTTAAATGCGGCGGTATGTAATGTAGGATATTGGCTTTTCCGTTGGGCTTCCAGCGCTTTGGCCTCGGCTATCAAATCCTTGCGAAGCATTTTGGGCAATAGTTTCACGAAAAGGATCACGCCGATTACGCCGAACGGATAAGCGATGCCATAGGCGATGGATGCTGCGGATGATTGCGTGGAGTCGATCGCTACCGCCAAACCGGGCGTACTCGTCAATGCCCCGGCGATCAGACCGACGATACTCGGGGTATCGATATCCAAGATATACTTGAATAAGATTCCTGTCAAGCATGCCGAACCGACAATTAATAACGTCAGGATAATGAGTGTCTTGCCTTTGGAACGGAAGGAGTCGAAAAATCCGGGGCCCGCTTGGATACCAATGGTAAAGATGAATAACACCAACCCCATATTCCCTAATTCCTTGGGTATGATAACCCCAAAATGACCGAATAACAGGGCGATGAAAATAACTGCCGATACATCTAGCGAAAGACCTTTGATCTGTATCCGGCCTAGCATGAATCCAAGCGCTATGATCAGAAACAGGGCAAAATAAGAAGACTGAAGTAATGTTTCAAACATGTCAGATAGTTTTGAAGTGAAGCTGTTAAAGATGCAAAATTAAACTTTTTAGCCCATTCGGGCAACGGCTTGGCAGGATTTCTGTACCTTTGTGCCATATTTTAGAAAAGAGAAAGTAAAGAGCATAAGCGTGAGACGATATTTTATATATCTGGGATATAACGGAAAGAATTTTCGGGGCTGGCAGATCCAGCCGAATGGTATGACGGTGCAGCAATCTATAGAGGAGGCCTTGGCCATCTTGATGCGTACGCCCGTGCCTATTGTGGGGGCCGGCCGTACCGATGCCGGCGTACATGCCCACTTGATGATCGCACATTTTGATTGGGAGGAACCGATCGGGGATTTGGTATTCCTCGCGGAAAAATTGAATAGGCTCCTGCCCAAAGATATCGCCGTTTATAAGATCGTGCCGGTCGTACCGGAGGCGCATGCCCGCTTCGACGCTACCTCGCGAACCTATAAATATTATGTTACGACAAAGAAAGACCCGTTTAATCACGAGCTGGTTTATAAGCTTCCCGGTCGTTTGGATTTCGAGGCGATGAACGAGGCGTGTAAGGTCTTATTCGATTATATCGATTTTACGAGTTTCAGTAAGTTGCATACGGATGTAAAGACGAATAATTGCCATATCCAACATGCGGGTTGGACGCAAGAAGGGGATATTTGGGTGTTTACGATCCGTGCAGACCGTTTCCTTCGTAATATGGTGCGTGCGATCGTTGGTACTTTATTGGAAGTCGGAAGAGGACGTTTAACGATAGACGGCTTCCGAAACGTGATTGAGGCAAAGGATCGTTGCAAGGCCGGAACCTCCGTGCCGGGACACGCCCTGTTCTTGGTAGACGTCACGTACCCGGAAGAACTCTTTCCAGTGGAGGATTAAACCATGTGGTTAGCTCTAGCCTTCCTCTCCGCCTTCTTGTTAGGTTGTTACGAGGTCAATAAGAAAATGTCGTTAAATGGGAATGCCGTTATTCCCGTTTTATTCTTCAATACGCTCATAAGCAGTTTGATTTTCGTCCCGTTCATCTTGCTCTCTTTTTATACGGATTGCTTGGACGGGACGATGGTGTATGTACCCCGTGCCTCTTTGGAGGACCATCTGAAGGTATTGATAAAGGCGGTGATCGTCTTATCCTCTTGGATATCGGGGTATTTTGCCTTGAAACATTTGCCGCTGACGATAACCGGGCCGATCAAGGCCAGCCAGCCCGTGCTTACATTACTGGGTGCGATGCTTCTGTTCGGGGAACGGCTGAATCTATTTCAATGGGTCGGAGTCTTGCTTTCTATCGCTTCCTTTTATCTCCTTTCCTCATCGGGGAAGAAAGAGGGGATTCATTTTGCCCATAATAAATGGATCTTCTTCACGGTCCTGTCTATCTTGACCGGAGCGATGAGCGGATTGTATGATAAGCATTTGATGCGTAGTATGGATGTAATGACGGTACAAGTCTGGTTTAATGTCTATCAATGTGTTATCATGTCATTTATCCTGTTGTTTCTATGGTATCCGAACCGGAAAAAGAGCACGCCTTTCCAATGGCGATGGAATATCATCTTTATCTCCGTATTCTTATGCGTGGCGGATTGGGTGTACTTTTATGCCTTGACATTCCCGGATTCCATGATCTCGATCGTATCGATGGTACGTCGGAGTAACGTATTGGTGACATTCTTGGCGGGAGCCATCTTCTTCCATGAAAAACTTAAAGAACAAGGCGATCGACTTATTCCTTGTGTTGTTAGGAATGATATTCCTATATTTGGGGACAAAATAGAAAATTAGATAATGAGACGAGTTATAGTTACGTTGTTGATCTGTGTCTTTGCGTTGGGAATGAACGCACAAGATATGACAAGTGTGTTCACGGCAATGCCAGACCAATACATTCCTCAATTGGAGCACGCTTGGCGAAAGGATTTGGTGGATCTTTATACTTCAGGAAAAGAATCCCGGCTGAAAAATACGATGAATGGCTTTTCTACCTTGCAAAAGCTAACGAACGATTACCTTTTGCTACAGACTACGGAGCGTAGCACGGTAGAGATGAAATTACTTCCCTTGGTAAACAATACCTACGTGGTTTGTATGATCTCTACGGTAAACGGCCCGGTTCCGGATAGCCGTATCGAGTTTTTCACGACCAATTGGGAGCCTTTGGCAACATCCGATTTATTCACGCAGCCAACTTCCGATTGGTATATCAAGCAGGGAATAGATAAGAAAGACGAAGCCTATCAAGAGGCCGCCTCACATTTGGATATGGATTTAATTCAATATCGATTGAGTCCGGATGATCAGACTTTGACTGCCATTTATACGACTCCTCAATATCTGAGCCAAGAGGCTCGTGAGAAAATAGAGCCGTATCTCATTGAACCGAAAGTCTATACGTGGCAGAAATATCATTTTCAGTAATTCTTTCCTTATCCATCCACTCCGATATAGTTCAAGAGGTTTTTTTGCGGTACTACTGCACGGCGGTTGCGGCAATACTGCACGTGGGTTGCAGTAGTACTGCGATAAAGAGTCTTTTTTTAATGGGTAGGAGAGACTAAGATCCCTTCTTCATTAAAAAGAATTGTTATATCTCGGTCTCCTTGCTCCAGCTCGAACTCATAAGAGAGTCCTTCCGCTTTTTGAATGACATGGATATCATCGATTTGATAAGAGGCATATGCGGAGGCCTTGAATGCGGTCATCACGATATCGGGTACTTGGGAAGAGCGTATTTCCCACTCCGTATATAACCATTTGTTCTGGGTATCCAGCCAAACTTCCTTATGGATATTCTCATGAAGGATATCCACCTCGGTACCTTTTGTCTCCGTATCTATCTCAAGGATTGTCGCTCCCGGATACATCTCTGAAATGAGTTCCTTAATAGCGCTGGGGGTAACAGAGGGACGATACTCGTTGTCGCCGTTACCATCGGTTACTTCCTTGATGAGAATACCACCTTCCGTATAATGTAGGTCTGCATCTTGCTCGCCATTTTCAACGTCGAGAACGTAAATGGTACCAGCGTCCGGACGTTCTAGCATATCTACATCGTCTATCTTCCATTTAGCGTATAGGCTTGCCTCGAAACTGTTTTTTACGGTTTGGGGCAAAGCGTTGTAAGGAAGATCGGTCTCTGTCAGCATCCAGTTGCCTTGCGGATCAAACCACGCTTCAGCCTCATATGAACCGGTGTAAAATTCTGCTTTGACATAGCCTGCCTCGTTCTCCCAACTGACACGTTGCGCATCCGGATATTTTGTGTCAAAGGCTTTTGTTACAATACTCTCAGGTGTGAATTTGTCATCATCGTCATCACATGACATGAATACGAATGAGCTGCAAACCAAAGTTGCCATTATGAATGCTTTTGTTTTCATACGATTGATTTTAATTAAAAATATATTAATACTTATCTTAGAGTGTCTATTAGTCATCGATATCAATCAAGTTCCCTTTTAAGTCGAATGTCATCTCAAGACCGTTATCTAGCTTTATCTCATAATCCCGTATCTCTTTTTCTATTTTAACAACCTTATTCGATGAATAGTTTTTCTTGATAAGGTCTTGTATTACCTCCGGAATGATCGCTGGCGGGATAGGGAGCCCATGCCGTTTAATCTCTTTCCATTCTCCTTTATGGTTAAACTCAACATTGGTCCCGTCCGTGAGGATCACGTCGTAACTGCTAATCCGGATCAGATTTTTCTCTATTTGGATATGCGATACTGGGATGTCTTTAAAATGATCCGATATGAATTGGCGGCTGGAAACCGGCAATATGTTGGTGTCACTCGTGATCTTATCGTTGCCGGCACAAGCCATGACAGATAATAATGATAAGACTATCAGTAAATAATTGATCCTTTTCATATGCCTTGTTTTTTATTATACCGCAAAGAAAAGGATGCATTTTGGAAAAAATGAATTTCGGCCGTTAATAGAATAATAATGTGAATGTATGCATGCCATTTGCGTATTGGTAATCTATCCGATCGAATATAGATCGACTATTGATTTGACAATGGCCAACCCAAGGCCCGTCGATTCTTGTTGTTTGCTTTGGCTGGCAAAACGGGCAAATAATAATTCCTTATCAAGGGTTTTGTCGATTCCCGTATTTGCGATTGTAAGCATACGACGAGAGATCGTGATTCCTATATCCCTTTCTCGTAATTATGGACATAGGCGTTTTAATGAGATTGGTGATTAACGTAGTGGCCAGCGATTCATTCATGGTGCATACCAAACTCTCTTTCTGAAACTCGTAAGTGGAGAGCTTTTCTTTCGTATATGTCATTAATTCCTTCTAATATCTTATGGATAAGATGATTTAGGCAAATATCCGGGTCTCGGGGAATTGTTTGTTATCTATCCGAGAAAGTAATAGGAGGGATTTATTCAACCGGATGATGCCGTTCAACGCTTGATGCAAGCCAGCGATCTCTTTCAGTTGATCTTCTGTGCAATCTGGATGTTCGCTTAATAATTCTAATTTGTTCATGCATACGGCCAATGGAGTTTGTAACTCGTGGGCGGCATTCTCTACGAAATGTCTTTGTTTGTTGTATAGCTTGTCGCTCTGGTTGACGCTTTCTTGAACGGTCTCGTTTAATATCTTAAATTCCTCGATGGGTGTAGGGTTGTTTAATGGAGGATTATATTTGCCTACTTGAAAACTTTTCAGCCAGCTTAATAGCTTATATAAAGGCTTAAAGCTTCTTTGAATCCTCGATGGATCACGAATAAGATGCAACTTATCAATGCGATATATAAGACGGCCATGCTCCAGATAATCGTCTCGATCATATCTTCTTGTTCTAAGGTGGATAACTCCAGCGTCAGTTCGTAGAATTTACGATCTTTTGTCATGAAATAAGTGCGTAAGGCACGAACCGGTTCGTATTCTTGCTCTATCTCTATGTATACCGTAGTATCGTAGAACTCGTCCTTATCTAGTTTCGCTTCGCTTTCCGGAACCTCACGAATGTAGTACCGGGTCATGATATCTACATGATCTTTCAGCAATGTGCTGTCCGCTAAGGCGGAGCGGATGATAATCTCTTTGTAGTTCTCAAGGCTGTCATTTGTCTCGTCTTCTACCTCATGTAGAATCATAAGGCAGAAAACACATCCCCAAGCGGCGAAAATGACCAATATGGGGACAAATAAATTGCGGAGGGTGTAATGGATTAGCTTCATATTTATTCCTCGTCGGTCATTTTGTAACCGAAGCCATAGACCGCCTTTATTTCGGGGATGGCTCCGGCGGCTTTTAATTTCTTTCGCAAGTTTTTTACTTGGCTATAGATGAAGTCGAAATTATCGGCTTGGTCTATATAATCTCCCCAGACGGACTCGGCTAAAGTAGCTTTGCTGATCAAACGGTTGGGGTTGGATATGAAATAGTAGAGCAGATCGAACTCCTTACGGTTCAATACTCTTTCCCGTTTATATAGACGGAATGTTTATCGGGATATATCGTTAGGTTCGCTAAAGACAGTTGCAATTCCCCATCTTGTTGCTTGCGGCGGATAACGCTCTTGATGCGGGCGTTCAATTCCGCCAGATGGAAAGGCTTGGTCAGATAATCATCGGCCCCAAGATCTAATCCTGTAACTTTATCCTCGATAGAGTCTTTTGCGGAGATAATGATGATACTGTCTTTCTTGCGTAAGGCCCTTAATTCCTTCAAAAGGGTAAGGCCGCTACCTCCCGGAAGCATGATGTCCAATACGATACAATCGTAATCATAATCATTTATTTTAAGAGAAGCTTCCCGGAAAGAGGAAGCGCTCTCTACCACATATCGTTCTTTTTCAAGAGAACGAACGATAACTTCTCTCAGTGCGTTTTCATCTTCGACTACCAGAATTTTCATAGGCTAGCTTGTTAATCACACAAAGCTACTGAAATATTCTGATAAAAATCTGGAATAAGAAAAGATTCAGTATCGTTCTACTTCAATAATTGGGCCTCTGAGTTAAACGTGAGACGAACCTCATTGTTCTCATGCTCTAGTTTGAATACGTAAAATGTTCCCGAAGGCTTGTCTATTTGTGTCACCTCATCTATCTTATATTCATGATAAGCCGAATTTGTTAGGTTATCCATGATGTCTACGGGAACATCTTCGGCATGGATATCGAATTTCGTACTTAGCCACTCGTTATTTTTGCCGAGCAGAACCTCTTTCTTAACGCCTTTATCCTTGATGTCGACTTCTACACCTGCGGCATCTTTATCGTAATCGGTAATGGTCGCCCCCGGATATTTTATCTGGATCACCTTTTGAATCGCTTGAGAGACCGATTTGTCATCGAAACCTTGTTTCTTTTGTTGGCAACCTACGGTGAGGAATAAGCAGCAGCTCATGAATAAAATGGCTGTAAATGATACTTTTAGTTTCATAACGTTTAAGTTTTCTATTACAAACAAACGGGTGACAGGCAAAGTTTTTTCCAAATAAGTTAATTTTCCATGATATGTTTTTCTTCCTTTGTCGTCTTGATTATAGAAATGGAACTTGAGACGTTTAAAATAACCGTACTACCTCTCCGGCAGAAGATGTTGAATTTCTCCCGGAGACTGGTTGAGGACGCAGCCGATGCTGAGGATGTGGTGCAAGAGGCATTCATAAAGCTTTGGTATATCCGGGAAAAACTGGATGCCTACCATAGCGTGGAGGCGCTGGCTATGCAGGTTACGAAAAATCTCTCATTGGATAAGATAAAGTTGCGAAAGCCGCAGGGATCGGAGTTGGAGAGCGTTACATTGATATCGGAAGCGGTAAGCCCGGACGAACAACTGGAGCAAAAGGATGCCGCCGAGTGCATACGGCGCTTGATCGCCCAGTTGCCCACTTTGCAGCAAACCATTATCCGGATGAAGGATATAGAAGGCTATGAGTTAGCCGAGATCGCGGAGATCACGGCTACACCGGTCGAGAATGTCCGGGTGAATCTCTCAAGGGCTCGGAAAAAGATACGGGAACAGTTTTTACAATTAAATAAACAAGAGAAATGGACATAGACGAGTTATTAAACCGATATTTTGAAGGAGAAACCTCTTCGGAAGAAGAGCGGGAACTTCGAGCCTTCTTTACTTCCGGGAATGTTCCGGACAGGTTGGCGGTCTATACGCCTATGTTTACCTATTTGGAGGAAGAGAGTCGGAAGGAACGACAGCCGGATGAGGCATTGATTCCGATTGATGAGGATATCCTTTTTATGCTGGATGCGGAAAAGGTGGAGGAAAAGAAGACGTTTACTTTACGATCCGTGTTGTATTTGGTATCCGGTATCGCCGCCAGTTTCTTGCTGCTTTTGGGGCTTAACCATCTGTTGAATCCGGTAGATCCTTGTTTCTGTTCGGATAATTATGTCGTTATAAACGGTCGTTGTTATACGGATATTCATAAAGTTCGCTCCATGGCGCTGGAAGCTTTGCAGGAGGTGGCCACACCTGCGGACGAGTACTTTCCGGAAGCGGATCGTGATGAGGCCGACCGTATGATTATTGATAACCAATTGAACGAGCTTCGTTCTTTATTTGATGATAATGAATAAAAATACTGTAAATATGAGACGGTTCGAATACATGTTATGGTTGCTAGTGGCGGTATTTTGCTTAATGCCTTGTGGTGTCTCGGCTGCCGAGACACAGAAAGATTTGAAGATTCAGGAAGTCTTTCAACGATATGGCAAAAAACGTAATGTCACGATGGTGGAGTTGTCTAACGAGATGTTGGAAACGTATGGCATGACTCGTTATAAGAGTATTACGATCAAAGATGATCCGGAAGCCCTGCGGTTTACCCGCCAATGTCTGGAAGCGGACCAGAAAGGGGCCCGGAAGATCAAAGAGGTGACGGACGATGGAGGGTAGTCTCCGCTTATTACCAGTTGAAGGGCGTAGAAGCAGATATCAACCGTTTTGTCCTTTTAAGGTCAGCAAGAAAGGGTAATGACCTTGGTATACATTGAGGGAGATTTGGATAGTGATGATTTAATCACGCTATTATTTACGAAGAAAGATTTATAAACAAACAAAACAGATAGGAAGATGAAAAGAATACTTTTAGTCTTAATGGCTTGCTTCCCGGTAATCGGGTTGATGGCCGCTGAGGTTGAGCCTTTGGCTGGGGATACGATTATCACCCTTGAGAGAAAACGTATCGAGGTGAAAGATAATGGCGATCGCATGAAAGTCAGGGTGTATGAGGTAGACGAGGATGGTGATTCCGTGGACGACGAGTTGATCTTCGAAGGGCATTACCGGGACGGACAAAGCTATGAACGCCGTAAACACGTGAAGTCTATCAATATCCCTGTGCCTACTTGGGATAAAGACTTCAATCCGCATTGGGCCGGTTTTGGAATGGGCTTTGCGAACTTCGCTGATGGGAGTTTACATGTAAATGATGTAGACGGAGTTTCCCTTCGTAGTGGAAACTCATTGGAATATAATTTGAATGTATTGGAAAAAGCGTTCCCGTTCTCTCGGTATCGTTGGGCGGTGGTGATTGGTGCCGGTATGCGTTGGAGCCGTTACCGGATAGATACGAATGAGTATTTCAAGGAGATAGACGGTGTTACGGCTTTGCGTCCGGCTCCTGAGGGTGTTACGTTGAAAGCGAGTAAGTTGAATATCACGAGTCTGACCATTCCGTTGTTATTGGAATGGCAACCTAAAAAGCGTTCGAGTGAATTCTTCTTGTCTGCGGGTGTAGTCGGTGTGATCAAGACTTGTTCTTCCTCGAAGATCGTATATAATGACGCTTCCGGTAAAAAGCACAAAGAGAAAATGGATTCCGGTATGAATATCCGTCCGGTAACTATGGATTTCTTATTTCAAGCCGGTTGGGATTGGATCGGTCTTTACGCCAAGTACTCACCGATCGACCTCTTTGAAAATGGGAAAGGTCCGAAGGTGCATCCGGTTTCTATCGGCTTGCAGTTGCATTTGTAGGTCGTTGAGTTTTTGCGAGATAAAGAACGTACGATATGCCGGATCTTGTTAGCAAGGTTCGGCATTTATCTTGAAAAAACTTATTTTATACTTTTTTGATGGGGATCGGGAAGTATTGCAAACTTATCCGGCGATATGGCCATTTCTTAATCGTGGAAATAAGATGAACTTTGCAATATAAATAGAAGACAAAGTAATAAATAAAAAGGAGGTTCAAGATGGGTTTTATTAAGTTCGGTGCCGTATTGTTCGCAAGTCTTTTGGTAGGAATGGCGAACGCTAGTAATGGAAATAAGAATAATAACAATAAAACAGAAAATAAAATGACAGTAACAGAATTAACACAAGAAGATTTCGTAAAGAAAGTGTATGACTTTGAGACAAACCCGAACGCATGGAAGTTCGAGGGTGATAAACCTGCGGTTATCGATTTCTATGCCACTTGGTGTGGCCCTTGTAAGATGATGTCTCCTATCTTGGATGAGATCAGCAAAGAGTACGAGGGTAAAATCAACGTATATAAGGTGAATGTCGATAAAGAGGCGGATTTAGCGAGTGTTTTCGGTATCCGTAGTATTCCTTCTTTATTGTTTGTACCGATGAAGAAAGAACCGAGTATGGTTCAAGGGGCTATGCCGAAGAATGAGTTGAAGAAATTGGTAGATGATATTTTATTAGAGTCGAAATAACTCGTATAGTGTGTTTTGGGGATTAGTGACGCGGAAGTTTGCTGGGAATAAAGTGAACTTCCGCTTTTTGTTTATATAATATTGTTATCTTTATCCGTCTTAAAATCCGGAAGAAATCTATGGAATATATTTTTAATACTCGCTTAAGAGGTAATATAGCGTTGACCGATTCGTATCACACGAACCTTGCTTTGCAGAAAGATAATACGCTTTACAAGTTTATTTGGGTACAAAGCGGTTCGTTGCAACTGGAGATCGATCACGTACCGACTACCTTAATGAAAGGTGAGATTATTCCCTTGACTCCTTTGCACCATATCGAGTTCAAGGCGATCAATGGCGAGTACTTGACCCTTCTGTTTAACAGTAACTTCTATTGTATTTTCGGACATGACAATGAGGTGTCGTGTAATGGTTTTCTTTTTAACGGGACTTCCAATGTGATGCAATTGAAATTGAGCGAATCCCAAGTTGCCTCTTTGCGCGATATCACCGACAGCCTAACGAGTGAGTACGCCATAAAGGATAATTTGCAAGAGGAGATGCTGCGTATCTTACTGAAACGTTTCATTATTTTGTGCACCCGGATCGCACGTGAGAAGTTTTCGGTAAGCCCGGAACGGGAAAAGGCGTTCGATATGGTTCGCCAGTTCTATGTATTGGTAGATAACCATTTTAAGGAAAAGAAGATGGTCCAAGATTATGCGGATATGCTGCATCGCTCCCCAAAAACCCTATCCAACCTTTTTACGACTTGCGGATTACCTTCTCCGTTACGGATCATTCACGAACGAATTGAGGCTGAGGCCAAACGATTGCTATTATATAGCCAGAAGAGCGCGAAGGAAATCACGGAGATCTTGGGCTTCGAGGATCAAGCCACATTCAGCCGTTTTTCAAGAAAATGACGGGAGAAAGCGTCTCTGAGTACCGGAAAAGAGAGAAACAGGAATAATTGCTAACTCATCCGGTAAAATCGCCATTTACGGGATAGGTGTTTCTACCGATCTTTGCGGTATAAGTTCAATACTATAAAACAAATAATAAGATGAAAAAGTTGAATGATCTGTTTTACTTGTTTTGCAAGTGGCGGCCTCTACTCAAAAGCTAGGTATTAATTTGATCCGTATATCGATCTTGATCATATTTGTGTGGATCGGCGGTTTGAAGTTCTGGAATTATGAAGCGGAAGGCATCGTTCCGTTTGTGGCGAACAGCCCTTTCATGAGTTTCTTCTATACGAAAAGCGCTCCCGAATATAAGACGTATAAATTAAAAGAGGGTGAGTTCGATCAAGCGAAGCATGAGTGGCATCAAGAGAATAACACGTATGGCTTCTCTCGTGGCTTGGGAATCTTGATCATGGCGATCGGTATCTTGACTTTCCTCGGCATTTTCTCGCCGAAGATCGGTTTGGTAGGAGCGGGGTTGGCTATAATCATGACGTTCGGGACGTTGTCCTTCTTGGTCACGACTCCGGAGGTCTGGGTACCTAATCTCGGCAGCGGGGAATTTGGTTTCCCGTTATTATCGGGGGCCGGGCGATTGGTGATAAAAGATACGGCGATACTGGCCGGTGCGATCGTGGTGCTGTCGGATTCGGCGCAACGGATCTTGAAAAAGAAATAAGCGAAACAAGAAAAAGGGGAATGGTTTTAATGCCATTCCCCTTTTTCTTGTTGGTTACCGTTTATTCTGTACGATATTCGGGTTTGCGTCGATCTCGCTTTGCGGAATCGGGAGTGCTACCCAGGGATCGGAAGCGTTGATCACCTGTGCGTCGGTAGGTAATTGCGGCAAATGCCAACCGCCCTTGCGGATTACCGGAATATTGTTACGCATGTAATCAAAGAACGCATGTCCTTCGCCAACCAATTCTTTGCGGCGTTCTTTAAGGATTCTCTCTAGGGAAAGCTCGGAGTCGCTAACGGATTTATTGGGGTTGGCTCGGCTTACGATTTGATTCAGGTAGCCTAACGCCTCGCTACGTTTTCCTAGCTTGAAAGCCGCCTCGGCCGCATTTAAGTATATCTCGGACAGACGGATGATGCATAGGTCATTGTCTTGCGGATTGCCGGTCAATACATCTCCTGTTTTTCCGGGATACTTCGCCAGATATTTAGGATGTCCGGTCGAACCGGTTGGAAGGATATCCTCGTCCGGTTTTTGAGGTAAGCGGCATAAGGCATGGCGAACATCATCCGGGTCTTCACCCAGTAAATCCAAGAAATCTTTCGTCAAGACCAAATTGTTCCAATCTTTCACGTTATCGGCATATACCATGGGAGCGCCCTCTCCGCCACTACCGCCGGAAGGCTCGGTAAGCGTAAAGTAGAACTCGAACAGGGATTCGGAATTGAAGTCTTTTCCCCATACGGAGGTATACTCATCGTGCGTGAACAAGGTATAAAGACCTCCGTTATTGATTACTTCTTGAGCGTATTTAAGGGCGTTCTCGTTATCGTTCATATATAAATAGATACGAGATAGAAGTGCTTTCACGCTCCATACATTTTGGTGACCGTCGGATTTGGTTGTAACAAGGTTGGGTAAGGCTTCGGTCAGGTCTTTGATCACTTGGTTGTAGCATTCGGCTACCGTGTTGCGAGACGGTTGGTGAGTCGGCAACTCCGTCTTGATCTCGATGGGCACACCCAAGGACGCTCCATTATCCAGTGTATAAGGCATACCAAAGAGGCGGGTTAAATCGAATAAGGCCAAGCCACGCATAGCTAACGCCTCTGCTTTTATACGGGCGATTTCTTGCGTGTCGGAGGTTTGGACGCTACCGTTGTCTATTTTCTCGATTAAGCTGTTCGCTTGATGAATCACGATATAGGGTTGGTTCCATACTCTCGTGATATTAAAAGCGTCGTCGGCGGCTACGTTGAACAGATAGTACGGAGAGACACGTCTGCCGGGACCTTTGTCAATACGAGCTTGTACGTCTTCGCCACGGCAGTCGGCATAATAGAGGTAGTTGTCTCCATAATAACTATGCTCGGATGCTATGCGATAGATTCCATTTAATGCGGTTTTAGCGTCTTCCAGTGACTGAATAGCGTTATCGCTGGTCACGGAAGTGGAGGGATCCAGATCCAGCCAATCTCCGGAGCAAGCCGTGAATAAGAAGAAGAGCGCTTACGATATATTTAATTGACCATTTCATTGTATTTCTTTTTTATCGAATGAATTGTTGTGTTTAGAAATTAACTTCCACGCCGAAACTAAAGGTGCGCATGGGCGGTGTCTCACAGAATACCTCGCCGGATACGGGCACTTCCGGATCATATTGCTTCCATTTCGCCCAAGTCAGCAAGTTGCTGCCGGAGAAATAGACACGGACTTTATCCAGCAAGACTTTATCGGTCCAGTTATGAGGCAGGGTAAACCCGAACGTCAGGTTCTTTAACCGCAAGTGATCCGTACTATGTACGAAGCGAGAGGAACCACCGCTCACTTTGTCGGAGCGTCCCAATACGAAACGGGGAATGTCGGTGATATCACCGGGCTTTTGCCAACGGTCTAACTCATAGATGGGCAGGTTGCGGTTTCCTTCGCTGGCTCCGTCTGTCTCGATATACGTACCGGTCTTGTCGAAAGAATAGCCGCCCAATGAATAAGAGAGCGTAAAGGCCAAGTCGAACCATTTATAAGAAAGGATATTGGTAAGGCCGCCGGATATCTTCGGATCTACTTGTTTATAAGGAACCGCTTGCGCCTCATTGACATCTTGGGTCAAGGTGCGGTCTAGATTGCCGTTCTCGTCTTCCGTATTTTTATAATACAGCGCATTTCCGCTCGAGGGATCTACCCCGGCGAATTCCTTTACATAGAATGTATTGAATGGCAATCCTATTTTCCGGATAAACCAACTACTTTCCACCACTTGATCGAGATTACCATCAAGGGCCACGATCTTATTCTTGTTATGTGTCAAGTTCAATACCGTAGTCCAATTAAAATCTGCGTTTGAGATATTCAAGGAACGAACCTCCAGCTCGACACCTTTATTGTTTAACTGCCCCAGATTACCCAGATAGTTCAGGAATCCGGTCGTGGCGCTGATCGGACGGTTGTAAAGCAAATCCTTGGTGTCACGATTGTAATACTCGAGCGTTACGAAGATGCGATCGATAAACGCGAGGTCTAGTCCGAGGTTCATATTATAGTTCTTCTCCCATTTTAGATTGGGATTAGCTTGTGTGCTTTCATACGAACCGGGGTTATCCATATAGTTCTTTCCGTAACTATATAAACCCATATAACCGTAATAAGATCCCGGCTGATTACCGTTCACGCCATAAGAGGCACGGATCTTGACATCGCTCAACACCGGCTTTACGGCTTTCATGAAATCCTCGGCTCCCAGATGCCACATGCCTGAGACCGACCAGAAATTACCCCAGCGATGCTCCGGTGCCAATCGGGAACTACCATCCCGGCGGAAACTTCCGGCGATATAATACCGGTTGTCGTAATCATAATTCAAGCGGGTTAGATAAGAAAGCAACCGATAATCCTGTGTAGAGGATACGAAACTGTTTATAACGGCGGCATTGTCCGGTTCGAATAATTGGTCGGACGGCATCTTGCTTTTCTCACCGGCGGCTTTATCCGTCTGGAAACTTTCCGCCTCATAAGCGGCTAGTACATCCAGATGATGTTTGTTGGCGAATGTCCTCACGTAGTTCAACGAGGTAGAAGAGATCAATTTCCCGTATTCGATAAAACCTTTGGACGATTGGGCATCGCTACCGCTCTTGGGACCCGCCCCGCTTAATGCGTTGAAATAGCGGGCATCCTTTTGGATGCTATAATCATAGCTGAGTACTTCCTTTAATTTAAGTCCTTTGATAATCTCTACCGCACCGTGCGCCGTACCGAAGATACGGGTCATACGAACCCGGTTATAGTCGGTACGCATATCCCGCAAAGGATTTACGTTCGTTCCGGGATAGGTATTGGCGTAGGAACCATCCTCGTTAAATACTGGGTAGGAGGGAGGAGTGGCTACTGCCATGCAATAGAAAGGATTGATACTGGATGTACGTTCCTCGTTCATCTCTTGATTCACTTGCGAGAACATGAGGTTCGCTCCGGCCTCGCCTCGTTTGCCGATCTTTTGTTGTACGTTAAAGCGTCCGGAGTATCGTTCCATCGATGAGTTCTCCACCAGACCCTCTTGTTTTTGATAACCCAAGGAGCTGTAGACCGTCGTGTTCTCGGAGCCACCGGAAACGGAAGCCTCATAATTTTGATGTACGGCCTGTCTCATCAACACGTCTTTCCAATCGGTATAGCCTAAAGCGGGAACAGAGGTGTATGCCCCGATATTGGCGTTGGCGTACTCTTCCGGAGTCTGGGTGAAAGATGCGGGATCTTTGGCGATCTGGTCTTGCGCGTAATTAACCAAGCCTTCATAAAGTAGTTTCCGGCGTTGCTCTCCGTTGAGGGTCGGGCGGAAGTCTACCGCCGCGTCCGAGAATCCTGCGCTAGCGTTCAACGTGACCCGGGTACGTCCTTTCGATCCTTGTTTGGTCGTGATCAAGATAACACCGTTGGCCGCACGGGAACCGTAAAGGGAGGCGGCGGCGGCATCCTTGATAACCGTGATATTCTCGATATCGGAGGGATTGATCGTACTCATGATGTTGGTCTTGGCATTGTTCATGTAGGAGGCCTCCGATCCGCTTCCGGTACTTAGGTTTCCCGAGGTGACGGGAACTCCGTCTATCACAAACAAAGGTTCGTTCGATGCGTTGAACGAGCCCATACCACGGATACGGATGGATGCGTTCGCTCCCGGTTGCCCGGAGCTTCCCGTGATATTGACACCGGAGGTCATGCCTTGTAGTTTTTGTTCTATGGAAACCACCGGCATCTCTTTCAGTAGGTCAGCCCGTAAAGTGTTGGCGGAACCGGTAAAGGAAGAACGTGAGAAGTTACCGTAACCGGTTACCACGACCTCATCGAGGTTCATCGCCTCCGGTTGTAAAGCCACGTTTAAGATACCGCTTTTCGGGATAGGTACTTGGGTCTGCTTCATGCCGATGTAATCGACAATAATGAATTTGGCGTCAGGATCAACTTCCAGCGTGAAATGCCCGTCAAGATCGGTCTCTGCTCCCGACAGGCTCCCTTTTACGATAACGGTCGCTCCTATCAGAGGCTCCTTGTCCTCTTGGGAAATCACCGTTCCTTCGATCTGTCTTTTTTGTGCATACGCTACCCCGGGCAATAGAAGTAGACATAGGAATAGTATGCCCCATGTTTTTACATTTCTCATCTCTTTTTGTTTAAAACGTCTTATTAATACCTATACTAACTAAAGGATTATCTGAAAAAGGCGTGCCAGATGTGATAAATCCTGTAGATTTCTTTATAATTGTTTTCTTATGAGATTATTACGAAAAGCTTTGAATACGGGTGTGGAGGTGGCATTGTGTAATATTTCCTCATTTGATGTGCAATTTTTCTACACTACTTGTTATCTTTGTGAAAGATGATTTAATAGGATTCGTTTATGGACACAAGAAAGATTGAGGATGTTCCTTTCGAGGAAGTACATGAGATACAAAGATATGGGACTTATTTCTCGGAGAAGAGTTTCTGGAAGAAGATAGAGCGGGTAGCGAAGAAAGTGGGGGCTACGGTATTGCGTCCTGTCTTCACGCTGTATTATATGTTGCAGGATGAAAAGGTACCTCTTCAACATAAGGCTTATATAATCGGGGCTTTAGGATACTTTATATTGCCTTTCGACTTGATCCCGGAGAGCGTGCTCCCCATTATCGGCTTCACGGACGATGTGGCGGTGATGACTTTCGTATTGAAAATGGTGAAGGATAGCATTACACCGGAGATCCGGAGAAAAGCGGATCAGAAAATACTGGATCTGTTTCCTGATCCGGCTTGATAGGGCGTTATAGCAACGGGCGAATATCGGGAAGCTCCTCGCTTCCCTTTTTCATTTCCGGAAGGAGGATTAAGGATCTCCGGGAATTTGGCCTTTAGATACTCCAAGGTATTCGCCTCGATCAGTGGGTCGATGCTTGGATATTGGTTATAGACGATGGCTTTTACCTCGATGCCGTATCGTTCGCAGGCGTACAGGCTGAGCAAAGTATGATTGATACTTCCCAGCTTGCCGGACGTGACAAGTATCAAGGGATACGCCTGTTCCTTTACATAATCGATCGTGAGGGATTCCATGTCGTTCGGAACCATCAGTCCTCCAGCTCCTTCCAGTAATACATACTCGTAGGTCTCTCGCAATCGCCGAGTGGCTTGGGTGATCGTGTCTAAATCGATACGTCTTCCATCTTTCGCCGCCGCCATATGAGGAGAGCAGGGATAGGTGAAGATATAAGGACAAGTCAGTCCTTGCGTATCCTCGTCGGTAAAGGGGAGCCCTTGGATTTGGCGGTGTGCCTCGATATCCTCCGATACGTGCTCGCATCCGGTCTGTATCATCTTTTGGGTGATCACTTTCTTTCCGGCTTTCGCCAATGCCTTGGCGATCATTCCGGTGGCTACGGTCTTTCCGACGTTCGTGTCTATGCCGGAGATAAATAATACATTTTCTTTCGTTTGATGGTTCATTGTTCTGTTGTTTAAATAGTTGCTTGATTAATCTTTTGTCTCTATGGATATTACCCCTTGTCTCTAAGAGATTTATTCCTTTTCTTCTGCGCTATTGATCTTTCACCTTTGTGAAAGAACGTATCACCTAGGTGAAAGATCGTTTCACCCTTGTGATACGATCATATCATATAGGTGAAAGGATCAATACCTCGGAAGAGGCGACCTACCTCACCTTTATCTTTTGACCACTAAGATATAGAGTGGACGGTAAGTTAATGTGACCCCACCATCCGCCGAGGGGAATCTCTCTTGATAATCCCGGCAGAAACGTTCCTGTTTTCCCCGTGTCCAGACGCAAGAGGCGTTGGCCGTGACACCCGTGTACTTTAGATGTCTTAGCACCTCCAGCGGGTGCCGGAAGGTCAGGGCGATATTTCCTTCCTCTTCATGGACGATCTGGAAGTAGGTGGATAACCACTCCCTTAATTGTCCGGCGGTAGGATAGGTGAGCCCTTCTCCGGTCAGTTCCTTGATCTCGTGAAGGTTGTCTGGCGTGAAGGTGTTGAAAGCCAGCATGCCTCCGGGCGATAGGGTGGACGATAGCTTATGGAGGAAACGTGGAAGGTCTTTCATCCATTGCAGGGCGGAGGCCGAGGCAATCAAGTCGAACGTGCCGGGAAAAGCCAGTCGCTCGGCATCACCGGCCAAGAATAGAGGAGTGGCGGAAGGAAACAACTCCTCGATGGCGCTTTGCCAAGTCTCGCAAAGATCGTTGAGTACCCATTCCTCGATTTGGCATTCTTGTTTTAATAAACGGGTGAATCCGCCGCTTCCGCAACCGATTTCCAGCACCCTGCGGAAATGAGAGGAGGTGTATACGGTCAATAGCTGTACCAGATGGGCGCATATCCGTTTCTGGGCATCCGCGTGATCGTCGTATGTATTCACCGCTTGGCTGAAACGCCGGCGGATCCGTTCTTGTTCGATTACTTCCATAATTCGTTCCATGATTGATAGTGGTAAAAAGGAAGATGAGGCGCCTTGATCTCTTGGATGGGGCAACGGCCTTGCCAGTAGTTCCGGAGGTTGGTTGCCGGGAATATCTTATCTTCGGTGGATAGGATGGCTTGATCCCAGAAGGTGGATATCCGTGGATCGGCTGATTCGAGCTTTTCCGGGAGGATCTGATTATATAGAGATTCCAGTTCCTCCTTGATTTCCTCCAGCGGACGTGGTGAGAGTTCCGAATAGCGATTGAATGTCTCCTTGTCTCCGCACATCCTGCGGTTAAAGCGACGCATGCCTTCCTCGCTGATATGATGGAGGGTTCCCTCGAAGATCGCGGTCGGGATGCCTAGCGTATCGTGCATGGGAAAAGGGGTACCGTTCAGGGCGGTCGCCGTGGTAAAGGATCGGTGGCCTGCCCAGAGTCGGGTGGCTACCCATACGCCTAGAGACCAAGCGACCAGATGTACCTCTTTATAGGGGGCGAATGCCTCTTCGAATGCGAGCGTCCTGTAATCGTAGGCAATCCATAGGTCTGTCTGCTCCGGTACTTCCAGATGGCGGAAAAGCTCCGGCGAGGTGGACCAGCCGGCGAGACAGAGGATCAGACTAGGGGATAGCTTATTTATTATCTTATCTATATACATACTATCAATTCAATTTATATACATACTATCTATCCAGTTATCTATCCGGGGGTGTAGAGACGGGGCATGTCCCGGTGGGAGACAAGGCACGCCCCGTCTCTACAATCAGTTGATGAATATTTTTTATTGTGAGGTTTGCCGTAAGGGAGAAGCGGATACGGGAGGTACCTTTGGGCACTGTCGGCGGGCGAACGGGGAGGCAGTAGAAGCCTTTTCGTTGTAGCTCTTCCGCTTTCCGTACGCAATCTCGCTCTCCCACAATGAAAGGGATGATGTGGCTTTGGCTGATCTCGCCTCCTTTGCCCGTTAAAGCCTCCGCCAGCAATCGGCTATATGCTAGAAGATTCTCCCGTTCCTTCGTGAACGAGGGGAGTTGCTCCCAGATGAAGGAAGTCCATGCGATTTGGAACGGTGGCAGGGCCGTACTGAATATGAGCGGTCGCATCGTATTGACCAGATATTCCCGTATCGTACGGGAACAAACCAAATAGGCCCCCATAGACGCTAACGCCTTGCCGAAAGTACCGACCAATAGATCGATCTCTTGGATACAACTTTGTTCCTCGGCGATACCTAGCCCCGTCTTTCCACGGGCTCCGATGGCATGAGCCTCGTCTACGTACAATAGGATATTGGGATATTGCCTTTTGATAGCTATCAGGCGGTTTAAATCCGCTACATCCCCGTCCATGCTGAAAATGCTTTCGGTCAAGATGATGATCGTCTCGTATTGACAGGCGTTCTTTTGTACGAGGCGTTCCAGTTGGTCATAGTCGTTGTGGCGGTAACGGAGGAATGGGGAGCCACTCAACAAGATGCCATCGATGATGCTGGCGTGCACCAGCTTGTCGGCGAGTAATAAGGTCTGTTTATCGGTTAAGGCCGGGAGGATTCCGGTGTTGGCATGATAGCCGCTATTGAAGATCAATGCGGCTTCCCGGTCGAAGGAGCGGGCGATCTGTTTCTCCAGTTTCGTATATACGGAGAAATTACCCGTCAGCAAGCGGGATGATGATGAGGAGTAGGGATAGAAGCGGTCTTGTGTGGATGCTTGAAACTCCTCTTGTAAATCCTGCCGGCTGGCTAATCCAAGATAATCGTTGGAAGAGAGATTCAGCATACGCTTTCCCTCTTTTAATATCCATATTCCTTGATGCTCGACTTCCGGTAGGTGCCTAAGATTCCCGGAGGCTCGTAAAGCCGTAAGTTGCTCGTTATATGATTTCATATATCTATATATTACCCGGTTGTAGATATGTTAATTATGCGTTAATACTCTCAATAATCCGGAGGTTAGTCTGGATAGTTCATTCATGGAGATAATGAAAGGAGGCATGAGGTAAACCAGCCGTCCGAACGGACGTACCCATATCCCTTCCTCTACGAATTGGCGTTGTAATACCGCCATATCCACCGGATGCTTCATCTCGATAACCCCGATCGCTCCCAATACCCGTACCTCAGCGACTTCAGGCAGCTTGGCGGCTGGCGCTAACTCCGCCCGCAATTGTTCCTCTATAAGCTTCACTTTCTCCTGCCAGTGACTGGCGATCAATAAAGAGATCGAGGCCGAAGCGATAGCGCATGCCAAGGGATTTCCATAAACGTAGGTCCATGCATAAAGCATCCCGCCTCGCCGGAACAGATCGTGTCGGCTATCGGCTTTGTCGTGATCGTGGCGGAAAGCGTAAGATAACCTCCGTCAATGCCTTTCCGATACACATGATATCGGGTTCGACTCCGCATGTTCCCATGCGAACAACTTTCCGGTACGCCCGAAGCCAGTCGCTATCTCGTCGAATATCAATAAGACGTTATACCGGTCGCAAAGTTCCCGGGCACGAACGAGGAAAGTGGGGAGTAGAAATACATGCCTCCTGCCCCTGTACGACCGGTTCCAAGATCAAGGCGGCGATCTCGTCGGCATGCCGCTCTAGTAAATCCCGCAAGGGAGCCATGGCCTCCTCTCCATTCCTCGCCGAATCGGACCGAAGGTTGAGGCAGGAAGTATTGGATGGGTAGGCTTCCGGAGAAGATCCCATGCATACCTGTCACCGGATCGCATACCGACATGGCGTGCCAAGTATCCCCGTGATAACCGCTACGGATCGTGGCGAAGGTATGTTTTCCCGGTATGCCTTTGGACTGCCAGTATTGATCGCCATCTTTAAGGCTACCTCCACGGCGACCGAGCCGCTATCCGCTAGGAATATCTTTCTAGGAGGGGGCAATAGCGGTAATAATTTAGCGGCCAACTCGACAGCCGGCTCGTGCGTGAATCCCCCGAACATGATATGGCTCATCTTATCCAATTGGGCTTTAGCCGCCGCGTTAAGTACCGGATGGTTGTATCCGTGGACTGCCGCCCACCAAGAAGACATTCCGTCTATTAGCTCCCTGCCGTCCGCAAGGGTTATCGTTACGCCCTCCGCTTTGGATACCGGATAGACGGGAAGTGGATCGATGGTCGAGGTGTAGGGATGCCATAGATGATCCCGGTCGTATTGTAAAAGTTCGGTTGTTGTCATTTTTCCCAATCGGTGTTTTCGGTGAGTGAATAGCCTTCGGAGGTAAATAAGACTTTGTCTTCCTCTACCTTGCTTCCGATAGTCGTTAATAAGTCTCCGATGATTGCGGAGTTAATCCCTATATATAGGGATTTCCGTTGCGTGGCCTCGCTTAATTGTGCCCGTCCGCCGGAGAAACGGAGAAATGCGTTTGGATTGATCAAGCGGAAAAGGGCGATCGTTGTTAGCCATTCCTCTTCTTCTAGGATCTGTGTATTCTCCATAGGAGTTCCCGGTATCGGCTGTAATAAATTGAGAGGGATGGATAAGACACCTTCTTTCTGTAAGAAACAAGCCATCTCGATTCGTTCCTCCATCGTCTCGCCCATACCGATAATGCCGCCGCAGCAGATACGGAAACCGATTTCCCGGGCGGTATGGATGGTTTCCATTTTCTGCTCGATCGTATGCGTGGAACAGAGTTGACGGAAATAGGAAGGGGCGGTCTCGATATTGCAGTGATAATTCTCCACTCCGCTATCGTAAAGCGATTGGAGTTGGGAGCGGGTTAGCAATCCCATGGAGGCACAGCATTTAATATCGCTTTGCCGCTTGATTTGCCGGATCGTATCGGTGATCTGTTCCAATTCTTTATCCGATACTCGCTTGCCGCTAGTCACCAAGGCAAAACGCCGGATACCCTGTTCCCGGTTATATACCGCATGATAGACACATTCCTTGGCAGGGAGCAAAGGATATAAGTTTACGAGGGTCTTGTAATGTCCCGACTGTGCGCACCATTTACAATCCTCGCTGCAATTGCCGCTTTTGGCGTTGATGATGGAACAAGTGTCGAACTTATTCCCCATAAAATGGCGGGTGATTTGGTGGGCGGCCTCGTAAAGCGCCTCTTTGTCCGGGTGATTCACCAAGCTTAAAGCCTGTTCCTCAGTAATCTTCCCACCCTCTAGGATGTACTGCTTTGCTTTTTCTATTGTCATTTTCTCTCATTTAATAATTCCACGTATATATATACCCCGTCTCTACAACCGGATGGAAATAAGAAAGGCGGAAAGTATCCCAAAGAATACTTCCCGCCTTTACTATATTATATAATGTATAGTGAGCTACACGATGAGCCGGATGAGCGATCTCATTTGATACCAATACCGGGAGTAATGCCGTAAACAGTCCATGCGATACCGCGAGGCTCCGTTTGTTCTCCTCGGTATTCTCCCTCTCCTCGTCATCCTCTTCGAAAAATCCGTCCGTGAACGTACCGATACCAGTATGTAAAGACTGGTTCTTTTTCTCGAAGCGATCGGCTACGGAAAAGGATAATTGTCCGATCGTAACAGCCCTCTGTATACTGATGAAAGCCGCATACGCCTTCCGGCTCCATCTTCTGAAACGGAGTGCCTGCGAACGATATGTATACGACTTCCTCATCCTCTAATTTTCAATTCTCAATTGTCAAGCCACTTTATCCAGTTTCTTCATGATAGAGAACATGAACAACGCAGACAGTAAACAAAGAACGATCAACACGCTCCATACCATCCATAACTGCATGCCTCCCCACAAATAACCGATGATAGCGACCAGATAGTTACCGATAGCCGTAGCCACGAACCACCCACCCATCATCATACCTTTGTATTTAGGAGGAGCCACTTTGGATACGAAAGAGATACCCATCGGAGAAAGCAATAATTCGGCGAAGGTCAATACCAGATAAGTCGATATCAACCAGTTCGGAGAAACCAATACCTGCAATTTGCTATCCGCCGCTAAAGCGTCCGGTGTAGGCAAGCCCATAGAACCGATCGCCAAGATCAAGAAACCGCAAGCGGCGATCATCATACCCAATCCGATCTTACGAGGAGCGGACGGCTCTTTCTTCTTATTAGCCAGATAACCAAAGATCACCAACGATACCGGAGTCAATACAACCACGAAGAACGGGTTAAATTGCTGGAAGGTCTGCGGAAGGATCGTTACGGTTTCCGGCATAGCCATATATTTGATACCTAGAGCGGCTAATGCGGCCACGGTCACGATGCCGGCGATCGTTTTGCCTTTGCTCGTTGTGGATTGTGCGATAGCGAATCCTCCATACACGGCGATAACCAATAATGTTAAGTTAATCACATCAAAGCCGATACGATCCAGTCCGGTCACTTGGTTGGCCGTATAGTCGCGAGCGAAGAACGTCATCGTCAGACCGTTCTGATGGAAAGCCATCCAGAAGAACAATACCACGGCGAATACCAGCAGCAAGGCGGTGATACGTTGTTTCGTCTCGGCAGGTGACAATTCCTCTTGCGGAGCGTGGGAAGCCTGTGCCTGTTTGGTATTGACATCCGCATGCTTAAAGGTAGAGCGGAATCCCATATAGATAGCCATCGATATGATCAATGAGATACAAGCCACACCGAATCCATAGTTGTATGCCTCAGACAACTTCTCGATATACGTGGAACAGAACGTAGCCATATCGCCGGTGAAACCTTGTGCGCTTTGCAGAGCGGCGAGTGCCTCTTTGTTCTCTGCGGAGATGGTTCCGTTTAAGAATTGGTGAGCGAGTGCCGGAATTTGTGACTCGTAGAAAAGGTTGTACTTACCCAACATCCAGTCTGTCATTTTAGTGGCAGCCGTAGGTGCGTACATGGCACCGATATTGATCGCCATATAAAACAAACTAAAGGCTTGGTCACGTTTACTTCTGTATTCCGGGGCATCATAAAGATTACCTACCATCACTTGTAAGTTACCTTTAAATAATCCGGTACCGCAAGCGATTAGCGCTAGCGAGCCGAACATCATGATTTTTCCCGAGGCGGCATCTGTTGGGATGGCTAATAAAAGATAACCGACAAACATGATGATGATACCCGAGGTAACCATCTTTCCATAACCGAACTTATCGGCCATCATACCGCCAATCAATGGCATAAAATACACGAACGCTAAGAAGCTAGCGAAAATCGTTGATGTCTCAGCGGCCGTATAGCCGAATTTCGCTTGCAAGAATAGTGTGAAAATCGCAAGCATCGTGTAATAACCGAAGCGTTCGCCCGTGTTCGCGAGTGCTAGGGCATAGAGACCTTTAGGTTGTCCTTGTAACATGTGTTTTAGATAATATTAGTTTATACTTATTGAATAATTTGCTTTATGGCGCCGGTTTCCGGATAGAAAGAACCTTGACAGGGCTTTCTTATCCTCAAACATAACAGGGCTAATCCTTCCCGTGTTCCGAATTGAGTGATTTGGGCCTCCCTTTGTAGAGTGTTTTTTTGTTCATTAGTATTTCTATGCTGGCTTTTCCCGGAACATTGTAGACGATTCCTTTCAATGATTTGTCTTTCTTCTCGGCTTCCTTGGCATCAAGGATCGGAGCTCTTTCTGTCGCTTCAAGTTCATATAGACAGGGTACCACCCAAATCGTCAGCGTCTACGATACCTAGCTGCTTGGAGAAACGGAACAATACTTCTTTGTCTAGGTTGTCGTGAGGGATAATGCTTACCTCATAATGCTCGGTTTCTTTGGTCAAGATTCCGGTGAATAGGTTTGTTAATGCTTTTTCTTGCTCCTCCAATTGCTGGATCACCAGTTTCATGGCTTCACCATCGGGGGGTAAATTATCCGCCTCGCCGGTCAAGATGTTCAAACGGCTTTCCCGGATACGGTAAATTTGTTTAGCGGCCACCTCCGCTTGTTTGGCGGTGGAGCCTGCCATTAGTAATTCCTCTGAGAAGACGGAAGCGTCTGTTACTTTTTGTTGGGAGCCTTTATTTTTCTTCGCGGCATCTAGCTCGGATTCAACCGGCGTATATTCTGCGTTTATCGAACATAATAGTCCATCTTCGGTAAGATAAGCGTAAGGGGCGACCGTACCTTGCTTGAATTCTACGATATAGGTATTATCCGCATCGGGTAATCCCCGGTTGATCAGACTGATTTTTCCGAGATCGAAATAAACCTTGTCTTCCGTGACCGCATCTTTCACGCCAAGATACTTCTCGGCATATTGATAGTAAGGTCCGGCTTTACAAGTTACTTTCGTCACTTCGGCGTCTACGACTAGCGAGGTCTTGGGTAACGAGTAGGTGATTCCGAAATTATTGGCTTTTACGGCGTTCTTTTTTACCACCTTGGTTTGTGCCATAAGCGGCATCCCGAGGAGTAAACTAGCTATAATGATTATATTCTTCATATCCCAGTTTATTTTAATTCTGTATATTATTGCGCAAAACTAGGAAATATTTTGCTTAAAACCAACTAAAGTTACCTTTTTGCAGTGTGATCCCTTCCTGCCTTTCCATGAGGCAAGAAGGGCCTAAAATAGTTATGTTTAGTTCTTCAGAAAGGTTTTTAAGGCTAGAACTCTACATCTATGTAAAGCGGGAGATGATCGGATGACATTACGTCTACCACCACATCCTTTGTCACCTTGAAATTCTTTTTCATGTCTCCATAGATATAATCAAGCCGTAAGCGAGGGCGGTCTGCGGGATATGTCTTGTTCGAAGGGTCTGACAGGAGTTGCCATTTGCTTTTCATAGCCTCGAACTCATTAGAACCAGGAGTCATGTTGAAATCGCCAGTGATGATGATGGGCTTATCATATTCAGTGGCGATTTGGTTAATGACTTTTATCGATTCTATGCGCGATTCCTTGTCAAGCGAGAAGTGGGTGTTGAACAGTATGTAGTCTTTGTACTCTAGGCAAAGTAGTACTCTAGGCTCCTCCTTCCCCGGCAGTGAGATGACTCGATAGGATAGGGGGGGGACCTTGCTTAGGGCTGCTATCCCATAAAGCCCTTTTGAGCGGGAAGTGGCTGGGGCGAATATCGGGTACATCCCTGTGTGCTTGGCCAGTTCGGCGTATTGGTTCACCCAAAAAGAGCGTTCACATACGCTGTCTACCTCCTGCAGTCCCACGTAGTCGGGGGTTATGCGGTTGATAGCGTCGGCTATTCGGCCTAGGTCGGTTTCTCCATCCATGCCGATACCGATGCGTATATTATAGCTCATCACTCGTAAATGTTTGTTCTTGGCTTGCGAGATCCCTAGGCAAAGGATCAGTCCGACTAGTATAATCGCTAAGCGTCTCATGTTGTTGAAAATTCAAAATATTGTTAAAAATAGGCAAACGGCGAGTGATTGCCATTTGCCTAGATAAGGTTATATAAATGGATTAGACAAGCGTTTTATCGAGTCTTAATAGTTCTCGTTCTGTACCAATGAACCTCCCACGAAGTCGATCTCATTCTGTGGAATAGGGTATGGCCATGTCTTGTCGGTGACATTGCTTCCGGCTCCGGAGTATCGTCCTTCATCGGTCTTGTTGAAGGCCTGCATGGTTGGTACGAAAATACCCCAGCGCAGGAGGTCTGTGTAGCGGCGTCCCTCGCAAGCTAACTCGACGCGACGTTCGTGGCGCACGGCCTTGCGCAAGTCATCAGATATTTTCACTTTGTATTTACTGTTGAAGATCTCTTCCGTCACACGTTTATCCTCCGGCACGTTGAACTTGCGGTATTGAGCGAATTTATCTGTAGGAGAAGATGTCACGAATGCCCTGTGGCGGACTTGGTTGATTAAATCTACGGCCAATTGCTTGTTCCCTCCAGTCTCGATAAGGCATTCGGCATACATGAGCAATACGTCCGCATAGCGGATGTAGTAGAATGACCAGTCGGTTTCCATCAAGCTTCCGGTTGGTCTTCTTGAATAGTCGATCCAATGTTTGCGACTATGCTGTCTCGGGAAGTTGTCGTAGCCCGAGTAGTCGTGAGTCTCGGTTTCCTTCATATTTGCCTTATAGAAGATATCTCCGTGAGAGATGATGGTATGCGTTAGGCGCGGGTCTCCCACCTCGTATTCTTCTGCCAAGTCATTCGTGGGACATTCTCCACCCCATCCCCCGATGGCGTTACGTCCCATGTCCATCTGAGGACCAACAGATCCTAGCGATGTGTAAGGAGGCTGGTAGGCTCGAAGTGTGATGAATACGGCTTCTTTCGACATGTATCCATCGGTCTTGCTATTGAACAGCTTCTGGTAGTCGTCCACAAGCTCGTAGCATCCGCTATCCACAACCACCTTAAGATCGGCCTTGGCTCCCTCATAGTCACCGAAGAACATCTTCACGCGAGCTCTGAAGGAGAGGGCAGCCTCTTGCGTGATACGTCCAAGCTCATCAGCACTCAAACTCTTGGCACTAGGCAGTTTGCCGCTACCGATAGCAGCGTCAAGGTCTGATAGGATGAACTTCTGCACCTCCTCCTTGCTGGCCTTGGTGATGCTGTTTTTGTCTTCGGCTAACAATGGCGTATCGATTATAGGCACGTTGGCGAATACGGTTGCCAAGTCATAGTAGTAGAACGCACGCATGAACTTTGCTTCCGCTATCCAGCGCTCCTTTACTTCTTGGCTCACCAATGATCCTCCACTGGCGATAAGCTCTGTCTCCGGAGTCACGTTTGCGAGGAATACATTGCATGCTGAGATGCCGATCTTGAACCTATGGTTCCATATGTCTGTTAGCATTGAGTTTGTCGTTGGAGGGTTACCGCGTGTTAGCTCTGAGATGGTCACACGGTCGGCAGCATCTGACCCACCTTTTGAGCAGTCATCGGTGATTTGGTCGCCCAAATCGAACCACATTTGCTCGAATGCCCATATATCTAGCATGGGCTGGTAGCAACTTGTTAACAATTTATAGCCTGCTTCCTCTGTTTTCAAGAAGGTTGTCTCGTCCATCGTACCCAATGTGGGACGATCCAAGAAATCTGAATTACAGCTAACAACCAAGGCTCCGGTGCTAAGTGCGATGACACCCGCTTTCCATTTCTTTATAATTGATCTCATATCGTCTTTAGATTTAATGATTATAGTTTCATACTGATACCGAACATGAATGTTCTGGCCTGTGGATAATATCCCATATCGATACCTTTGTAGATCGGGTTCTGGTTGAACTCGCCGATCTCCGGGTCAAGTCCAGAATACCCCGTAATCGTGAACAGGTTTTGTGCGGCCACGAATATGCGGAGGTTGTTTAATGTGATCTTACGTGTGATAGAAGACGGGAGCGTGTAACCGATTGTCAGGTTCTTTAAGCGAACATAAGAACCATCCTCTACATACCACTCAGACATTTCGCGGTTCAAACGACTGTCGGCATCGATGGCGAAGTTCTCGTTCGTACTGCCCGGGCCATTCAAAAGTAGTCAAGATGTCTTTCGGAGCGTTATACCACCCCACGCCACCGTAAATGTCATACTTCACAATGTTGAGAAGGTCGTTGCCAACAGATCCTTGGAAGAAGGCTGAGAAGTCGAAACCTTTGTACTCGGCTCCAAGAGTCAGGCCGAAGGTGAAGTCTGGATGTGGGTTACCGATCATTGTACGATCTTCGTCACCTAGCTTGCCGTCCTTGTTTAAGTCGACAAACTTCAAGTCTCCGGGCTTTGCGTTAGGCATTACCACTTGACCATTGTTTTGATAGTTGTCAATCTCCTGCTGAGTTTGGAACACGCCATCGGTCTTGTAACCATAGTAGTAACCGAGAGGTTTTCCAACCTCAGTCATGGTGTATGTATAATAACCTAGATGTACTTCTTTACCTGGAATATTAGCCTCGCTACCTAGATCCTTGATTTTATTTTTATAGGTAGATACGTTGCCGTTGATGTGGTATTTGAAGTCGTTTCCCACCTTTCCGTCATATCCGATAGAAACTTCGAATCCCTTGTTGCTGATGCTTCCTGCATTCACCCATGGAGTGTTGGGGAATCCCATGCTGGCTGGGTTCGGAACTTGTACGAGCATGTCTTTGGTGTCACGAGAATAGTAATCGAATGTGAATCTCAAAGAGCCCTCTAGGAAGGCCAAATCCAAGCCAAGGTCAAGCTGTCTTGTAGTCTCCCATTTCAAATTCGGATTACCTACCTGCGAGCGAGAAGCGAATAATGTCGGGTTGGTATTTCCGAACATGTAATACTGGGCGTACCACATCGATGGATGTCCGTTGCTATACTGGCTCAAGTATGCTCCTGCGGGAATAGTTTGATTACCGATCTCGCCCCAACCAACTCTCAACTTACCTTGAGACAGCCAACTCTTGGTGTTCTCCATGAAGTGTTCCTCGGAGAAGTTCCAACCTCCGGATATGGAAGGGAAGAATCCCCAACGGTGTCCTGAGCCAAATTTGGATGAGCCATCCCAACGGATGTTTGCCGTAATCATGTAGCGATTGTCAAAAGAATAGAATACACGACCGAAGTATGAGTTTAATGTATTCACTCTGTACCATCCGCTTGCTGCCGGATTGATCGTACCTGCATTGATGATTTGCTGGCTAGGGTCGTTGTTAGCCATTCCTTGCTTGCTGGCGGCAATCTCTTCATAACGCTCCTTTTCGGCAGATGTACCAGCCATCACAGACACGTTGTGCTTGTTGAACTTCTGCGCATAAGTCAAGTAGTTATCGAAAACCCAATAGTCGGTGTTGTATACCGTACGTCCCACGGTAGCGTATGAGCTGTACTCATCACCGTCAAGGTAATATTTCGGAGTGAAAGAATCACTTTGCTCACGTTTCAAGTCGACAGCGATACTGGACTTGAATGTTAAGAACGGGAATAGCTTGAATTCTCCGGTCAAATTACCCTTGGTGGCGATACCATGCCATTTATTCTGAGCCATTCTCTCCACTTGAGCCAACGGGTTCATTTTATTGGAGTAGAGCACTCCGGTATATTTAGACCATGAATTCGTAGGCTCATAACCATTATAGATGCGATCCTGCATGAAATCGGGCACATCCACCAAGTTGTCACGATGGATAGGAGTGATAGGATCTGCGGCAGCAGCGATGAATGCTGTGGCGTTGTATGAGTCGTTTTCCTGAATGTTTCTGCGAGACTGATAGTTCACGTTCATGTTCGCTGAAACGTTTAGCCATTTCGTAACCTCAGAATCTATGTTCAAACGTCCAGATAAACGCTCGTAGTCAGATCCCTTTAATATACCTTTATGATTCATGTAATTGAAACTTGCGCGGTATCTTAGTTTTTTCATACCACCGGACAACGCGAGGTTATAGTTTTGGTTCATAGCTTCGCTAGGCTTGCGATTTACTACGTCCCACCAGTCTGTTCCTTCTCTTCCTCCGTTTTTCTCCAAGAAACTCAAGATAGCCTCTCTTTTCTCTGGTGTAGCGAAATCTTCTGTTAGTTCCTTGCCTGCAGCGGCATATGCACGGTTCTTATATTCCATGAACCCTTCGGCATCAAGTAGATCGTAGCGTTTGGATGCGGCTTGGAAACCTACGCTCATGTCGAACTCGATATTGCTTCGGTATGAGTCGCCATCTGCTCCACGCTTTGTGGTTACTAGTACGACACCATTAGCTGCACGAGAACCGTAGATAGCTTGTGCGGAAGCGTCCTTCAATACCTCTATGTTTTGGATGTCACGGGGGTTCAGCCAACCTATATCACTTTGTGGCATCCCATCGACAACATACAATGGGTTGTTTCCGTATTGAGAAAGAGTACCTACACCACGTATACGAACATCGCCTAATGAACCGGGGCTACCTGAATTTGCGGTGATAGTTACACCGGCCACTTTACCTTGCAAAGCGTCAGAGGCACTTCGAAGAGGAAGTCCTGATATTTCGTCACCCTTGATCTGTGAGATGGCACCAGTCAAGTCGCTTTTCTTGAATGATCCATAACCAACGACTACTACCTCATCCAACTTTTGAGTGTCTTCCGCTAGAGTAACATTGAGGGTACTTTTATTGCCTACGTTGATACTTTGTTGGAGATAACCGATGTACGAGAATTCAACGGTAGCATTGGAGGGAATATTCTCTAGAATGTAGTTTCCGTTCATATCGGTCATAGATCCGATTGTCGTACCTTTTACCACAACGTTTACTCCGATCAGAGGCTCCCCTTCTTGTCCTACTACTTGTCCGGTTAGCCGTTTGCGATTTTGGTTGGTAGATGGTAACTTCGTATCTTTCATGGTCTTGTTGGTAAGTACTACGTGATTCTTGACGATCTTATATGTAATATCCGTACCTCTAAAGACATTGTTTAATACTTGTTCTATGGATTCTTCATGGATATTGACATCAACCCGTTTATTCAAATTGATTTGATTGTCATTATAAAAGAATTTATATTCACTTTGGTCTTCAATCGCCTTAAAAACTTCAGTGATAGTTCCTTTTGTGATATTTAAGGATATAATTTGTGCTGATGCCGCTGCTGTGGCTGGAAAAGGTTAAGCACATACCTAAAATAATGATTTTTCAGGGTTCTGTAATTAGTTCTACGGAACTATTGACATCCTCCGATATGAAATATCAGGGATGGATAAACAAGAGGCTGTAGAAGATAATGATCCTTATTCGATACTTAGTATTTTTGAGATAGAACGAATCACGGAAAATACGATAGAGGAATTACCAGATCAATGTAAATCCATTTTAAATTGAGTCGTATAAATGGACTCAAGAACCAAGAGATCGCAGACAAATTGGATATCTCCGTCCGTACAGTGGAAACACAGATATATAGAGCCCTTAAGATTTTGAAAAGTAGATTGAAAGACTATCTGGTTTCTTGAAAAATATAATACAAATATTTATCAATCTTGTAAGTAGCACATCGTTTTGAAGTGTCATACATATAGAATCGAGAAAAACAATGAAAGAATATATAAAAAATATAATTGCGGAAAGTCTCAAAGACGAAGTAGATGTTGATAGGAGTGGGGAGCGTTTGTTTTCATCCATAGAGAAAAAACTATATCCAAAATGAAAACAAGAAGGCTATTCCTTCAATACATGAAATATGCCGCTGCCGTGCTTTTGGGTATAGGTATTTCTCTCAACGTTGTATCTTACGAATCAAGAGAACTTATCGACAGTTGGAAATTATAAATTAGTAACGAGCAAAGGAGAGAAGAGCTATTTGCAATTACCGGATGGTACGAAGGTTTGGCTTAACTCTTGTACAACTTTAGAATATGCGGAGAACTACGGCCATTCCAATCGTAACATTTATTTGGATGGAGAAGCTTATTTTGAAGTCGCCAAGAATAAAGACTTACCATTTGTTGTAAAGGCAAACGGTATTGATGTGAAAGCGATTGGTACGGCCTTTAATGTTTCCGCTTATATGGAAGACTCGCAACTAACCACAACCTTGTTCAATGGCAAAGTCGCCGTACAACCAACGTTGACTAAACAAGAGGTCTTACTTGAGCCTAACCAAGTAGCGGTTTATGATAAAAGTAGAAATAAGATAGAAGTAGTGCCTTACGATAAGAAACTATTCGCTCAATGGAGAGGAGGTTTCTTGTCTTTTGAAATGATGTATCTGCAAGATATAACAAAGTTGTTGGAAAGGAACTATAACGTTGTATTTCGTTATGAAAATCAAGGGATAAAAATTAAGGTTTAGCGGAAGTTTCCGTAACAACGAAGATTTATCGGAGATTCTCAATGTGATAAAGACGAATACGGGTATTCGCTATCAAATACTGAAAGATACTATAGTAATCAAATAATAAATCATTGAATTATTAATCTTAAAACAGTCTTGCTTATGAGAAATGGATGATTTTAGCGTAATACGGATAAAAACGTAACATTGTTAGAACTTTTATTAATCTTAAATTTATTAATTATGGCTAATCTGATAGGGAGTTCCGGTAGAACGAAGGTAATTGAGGCATTCGTTCTGTATAGCTCTGTATAAATAAGCGTTTAAAGACGTGTGAATATCGATGTTCTCACGCTTTTCCCAGAAGCGGAGGGAAGACGTTTGTAAGATGTCTTTTGCGTCTTCCGGGTCGGGGATAAATTTCCGGCAATGTATATAAAGTTGGAGATAAACAGACTTGAACAGGTATTAAAGGCGGTTATATCTCCTTGTTTGATCAATTCGATTATTTTGTTGTCAGATGCCATTTTATTCCCGTGTATTATTAGAAAGGTGGAGCGTATAGGCAAGGAGAACATTCCTTGGGCCTATACGCTTACTACCTGTCAATTAATGCTAATCCCTATTATAAGATTTCGTTTGCGGTTTTATTGAAGTATTGGATACATTCTTTAATGTCTGGTACTGAGTTTTCCCAGTTGTATTCATACTCGATAGAGAATACTCCCTTGAAATTTGGGATTTGAGTTCTTTCAACATTTCCTTTACATCTAGGATGCCTGTGCCCCAGATTACGTCGTGTTGCTCTTTCTCCTGCTTTTTGGAGCGATGTCCTTGAAATGCAAAGAGATGATCCGGCCTTTGAGCTGTTTTAAGCAATCGATCTGGTTTAATCCCTCCCGGCGCCAATGGCCTACGTCGGAACAAGAACCAAGCGATTGACTACGTCCGGAGATGGCTTTCAGCAGGTTCTCCGGTTTCCAGTAGTCGGAAGGCTGCGGGTGATTATGGACGGAGATCTTAATGTTGTATTGCTTAGACAATTTTTCTACCAAGTCCCAGTCACTTAAAGCAGGTTCGCAAGTAATGAACTCTAGGTCCATCGCTTTCGCGAACTTGAACATCTTTTCCCAATCGGATGACTTTTCGGCTACATACACCCCGGTTCCTACGATCTTGATGCCTTTGGATGTCGCTAGCTCCTTGATCTCTTTCTGGGTTTGTGCGTCAAGATTGAAATCGAATACTTTATCCCCATTTACCTCCGAGCTTATGGCCGGATAGATCTCGATATACTTCAATCCGAGTTCTTGCGTCTTGTCGAGAGCTTCCGTCAAAGGAAACAGATGGAAACTATAGGATTGCATACCTAGACGCCATCCGTTCTTCTCGGCTTTCGTTTGCGCTTCGGTTGGAATAGCCAATAGGCAGCAAACGAGCGCTATCATTATTTTATAGATATGTCTTATCATATTCGGTTGTTATTAAAAGGTTTATCTTGGCATATCAGGCAAAGAGAAACCGTTGTTATACGTATGCTTGATCCATTCGTTGGCCATCTCCGCAGCGTTAAACTCGGCGAAGCGACGGTCGAAACGCGGATCTCCGTCAATTACCTTGAAATCATCCACCGTGACGATCTTGATCTTATCGTTCGGGGAGATGTTCGTAAACCGCATGTTCTCTCCATCCCATTGCAACTCACGATGCAAACCTTGCAGTCCGGAGAGGCGAACGGCCAAGACTCCCATCACGACCATCTCGTTGAACGGACCGGAGAACTGGAAGTTGGATGAGGCTTCCGTACGATTTTCCGGGGATTCCTTACATGCACGGATCCAGTCTTGCTCATGGGCGTTGGTAGACCATATGTCTCCATTGCCGCCTTTCACTCTCGGATCGTAGGTTTGGGCTGGTTGAAATGCTCCATGTCGGAAACCGGTAATAAGGTCGGGTTCATTCCGTAACAGCCTGTCATGATCTTTCCTTTCGTTCCGATGAAGATGATACCGCCGTTCTCGTCGCCCATCATCTGCCCGTCTTTCAATTCTTCCGGACGGGAGGCATCAAGCCACCATCGTACCAATAGACTTTACTTCCGGCATCTTGACATTTCCTTTGGGCGGACGTGCGGGAATGTATACGTTACGATCTGTGCGTGGGTGGGGAGTACAGGTTACTCAAAGTCGAGCTGCCGATTACGCTGGTCGGATATTTTAAGTCGAGTGCCCAATACAACGGGTCCATGATATGGCAAGCCATATCGCCCAAGGCTCCGGTTCCGAAGTCCCACCATCCACGCCAGTTCCAAGGGGTATAGACCGGATTATAAGGCCGCTTTTGAGCCGGGCCGATCCATAAATCCCAATCCAGTGTCTTCGGGCACTTCGGGGTATCGTTTGGCTTCATCAAGCCTTGGGGCCAGATGGGGCGGTCTGTCCAACAATGTACCTCATATACATCGCCGATTACGCCAGACTGTATCCACTCTGCGATCTGCCGGCACCAGTCGAATGAGTTACCTTGGTTACCCATTTGGGTGGCTACCTTATATTTCTTCGCCAGTTTGGTAAGCAAACGTGATTCGTAAACGGAGTGGGTAAGCGGTTTTTGCGTATAACAATGCTTGCCTAGCGTGATTGCGTGGGCAGTCACGCCGGCATGTGTATGGTCCGGGGTGGCTACCATAATCGCGTCGATGGATTTACCCATCTCATCGAACATGACACGCCAGTCTTTAAAGCGTTTAGCCTTCGGATAGTCCTTGAAGGTCTTGTCCGCATAATGCCAATCCACATCGCATAAAGCTACGATATTCTCCGTGTTCATGTTGGCGAGGTTACGACGTCCCATACCGCCGACACCGATACCCGCGATATTCAGTTTGTCACTAGGAGCTGTATAGCCAAAGGATTTACCGAGCACGGAACCCGGAACGATCGTTAGTCCGGCTGCCGCTACGGCTCCGGTCTTGAGGAAACTTCTTCTCGAAATGTTTTTCATAACTATTAAATTTTAAGAAAACGATATACTATAATGTTTGTAAATGAAGGTTGCGCCAGAGAACCTTGATGCCGCCACCATCATGTATTTGTAATGCGATACGTCCTTGACCGGCTCCGATCTTTTCATCCCGGATGTTTACCATCTCCTCTCCGTTGAGCCAAGTTTGTACATTATCTCCTTGTACCCGGATACGCATCGTGTTCCACTCTCCTTGTTTTAGGATGTTCTCCTTCTCGTCCGGGATCTGTATCAACCATCCTCGTCCGTAGGATTCGTAGATACCGCCCGTGTCAAAGCCTTTGGGGGCGACTTCCACTTGCCAGCCGTTTACCTTTACGTCTTTTTCTTCTACAAAGGAACGAATAAATACGCCAGAATTACCATCTTTTTCCTGTTTAAATTCCACGGTAAGGTCAAAATCGTCGTAATATTCCCGGGTAGCTAGATAGCCGTATTGTTTATCCGGGCCACTTTCGCATACTAATAAACCATCTTTTACATACCATAATTCTGTACCGTATTTATCCCAGTTCGTAATGTCCTCGCCGTTGAATAAACGAGCCTCTCGTGTCTTGCGGGGAAGTTCCTTGATCTTGATATTACGGAACCATGCGGGATAACCGTGGTCTTGCAAACAAATCAAGCCTTTATGCGCTAATCCGTATTCGGGAGCGTTCGCCCATTTACCGCTGTTCTTACGGGAGAACCAATCATCAGACCATGCATCGAACTCTACGGTTTTGTGCCCGTTCATAAAGTAGGTGACATGTCCGTTGTCAAAAATAATCTTAGAGTTGTTCCATTCGCCGGCCGGATGTACTTTTATCGTGTTGAAGTCCGGTAAATACATCGCGTAATCCACTCCGCAACGTTGCCAATCTTCCAATGGCTCCGCGAAATTGATATCATCAATCAATTGATACTCGGGACCGGTAACGTAGGGAACCGGGAATTGAGGACGTTCTACCACATGATATAATAAACCGCTATTTCCTCCTTTCGAGATTTTCCAGTCCCACGAAAGCTCAAAATTCTCATAAGCCTTGTCGGTGACGATGTATCCGCTGGCATCGCTACCTTGCCCGTCCGCTTGGATGGTTCCGTTTACAACTTCCCAAGGTCCGGTCAAGGCAGTTCCGTTATAATCCCGCCAGCCATCCAAGGTTTCCCCATCGAATAGAAGTTCCCAACCTTCCGCTTTCTCTTGTTCGGTCAATGTGTTATGCTTCGTGTTATCACAGGCGATTAAACCGAAAGCAGCTGCCATTGCGAACGATACGATTGTTATTTTCATGTACGTATAGCTTTATTGTTAATACAAATTTGTCGGTGTTTTATATATGAGACAACTCTGGGGCAAGGGATACGTAAGCTCTTTTTCCTTTTTTATTTATTTTAACGGAAGTGTATGGCAATCGGTCATTTATTAGTCGGCAAACGCAGTAGTACTGACTTTGCCAAGTAATATATACAAACATCGCCAACGCAGTATATCTGATTTGGATACACTAAATACATTATATGATGTAGCCAAATGTTGCTGTAATAGTTATGGTATCAACGACTGAAGCTTTTCTTTACAGAAAATACTACAATAAGCCAGTAATCGAATGCTTTATTTAAAGTGTTGATAATCAGCATTGTGAAAATATCATGATGTTTATGCTGAAACACGTACGTGTTTTCGAAAAAAGTCGTACATGTTTAAAAAAATTCATGTACGTGTTTTTCTATAAAATGATAGGGATACAATTATACATGTTTAAAAGTTACAATAACTCTACTTTACAGAGCTTTGTCATAAAAGATATCGCCGACATTTATCGAGTGAGTAAGAAAAGGTTGAAATGTGATAGCAAAAGGCGTTGGGGTACCATGAAAATTTACTACCACCATTCTATATGTACACTGTAAGTCCGTATAATATATGGAATAGCGGTAGTAATTGTAACAAACGAGAGTAAAAACGCCCGTTGTTTTTGCTGGATTTATTTGATTTGCTTAAACGCTTTTCCGAGCATATCCGTGATGTCGCTGGCGATCATGCTCTCTTCCGAGCGGAAAGCGGCGGCGAGATCACCGGCTGTACCGTGCAAGAATACTCCGACTACAGCGGCAGTTTCCGGAGAATAGTCTTGCGCCAATAAGCTGAGGATGATGCCCGTCAGCACGTCTCCGCTACCGGCGGTTGCCATGCCCGGATTTCCGCAACTATTGAAATAAATGTTTCCTGCCGGAGAACAAATAGCGGTATAAGCACCTTTCAATACGATACAAATCTTATGTTCGGCGGCGAAAGATTGCGCTTTCATCAAACGGTCGTATGAGTTCGTGCTTTCACCCGCTATCCGATCGAACTCCTTCGGATGGGGAGTGAGGATGCTCCGTGGAGGGATCTTATTGAATAAGTCCTTGTTGGATGCCATTATATTAATAGCGTCCGCATCGATAACGACTGGTTTTGTGCTGGATTGCAGGATACGTTCGATCGCTGCTGCGGATTCTAAATGCTGTCCGAGTCCCGGTCCCATACCGACAGCGGAGTAACTACCTATCTCGGGAACCGTAGAGAAATAATCAGGATTTGCGTCTAGACTTAACATCGCTTCCGGGAAAGCGGTCTGGAAGATTGATTCGCCTCGGGTCGGGATATGCACGGTCAATAGTCCGGCTCCACTCCGTAAGCATGCCTTCGCGGATAATAGGGCGGCTCCCATTTTTCCTTTACTTCCGGCGATCAATAAAGCATGTCCGAACGTTCCCTTATGGGCGAAACGTTTGCGAGACTTTAACGAATAGGATATATCTTCTTCCGTAACCAATGAGTAAGGGGAAGCCGTCTCATAAATTGCGTCCGGATGGATTCCGATATCCAGTATTTTCCACTCGCCTACGTATTGTTCATTCTCCGGAAAAAGAAACGCCAGTTTCGGGAAGCCGAATGTCAAGGTTAAGCTGGCCTTGATGATCGCCTCCGAGTCATTCTTACGATTATCTTCCCCGAATAAGCCGGAAGGAATATCAATCGCTACGACTTCCGCCTCGGATTGGTTGATATAATTGACCATAGCGGCGAAACCTCCGGTGAGAGGACGGTTTAATCCCGAACCGAACAAGCCATCGATCACCACGTCTCGGTCGGTTAGCGTCGGCGGCTCAAAGTCACGGACCACTTCCGTAAATTCGATCCGTTCCATGTCGAGCAGACGCTGCTTGTTTTGCTCACACTCTACGGACAGATGCTCTGTCGGGTTGAATAAATACGTCTCTACCCGGTATGATTCCTCGTTCAAAAGGCGGGCGATGGCCAAAGCGTCGGCTCCGTTATTGCCTTGACCGGCGAAAATCACGATGCGGACCTGCTTGGAGTAGCGCCGGCAAAACTCATGGACGAACGTCGTAGCGGCACGCTCCACTAAGTCGATCGAACTAATTGGCTCGTGTTGAATCGTATATTGGTCGAGCTCCTTTACCTTGTCTGTAGCGAATATCTTAATCATAATTCTAGATGTCTGGGGTTTTATTCTGCTTACAAATGTATAACAAACTTTGGTATGTTGCTACACTTTTTTGTGCATCGCCGAAAAAGTTGTACATTTGTCCCCTCGAAAACCGAAAGATTTATGGACAGAATTCGTCTAAAAGACAAAGAATTTGAACTGTTTATTCCGGAGTCGGATATTCAGGCGGCTATCGCTAAAATGGCCGTTCAGATTAAAGCGGATGTGGAAGGGAAAAATCCTCTATTCGTGGGTGTGCTAAACGGGGCTTTTATGTTTGTCGCCGAGCTGATGCGTGAGCTGGATGTTCCGTATGAGCTGACATTCGCTCGTTATTCCTCGTATCAAGGAACTTCCAGTACGGGCATATTGAATGAGATCATGCCGGTGCAGGCTGATATTCGCGGACGTATGGTGATCTTATTGGAGGATATTATCGATACGGGCTTTACGATGAGCTACGTGATGGAGAAGCTTCGGAGCGAGGGTGCCGCCGATGTAAGATTGGCAACGATGCTTTTCAAGCCGGAATCCTTGAAATGCGAGTTGACTCCGGATTATGTAGGCTTACAGATACCCGCTGATTTTATCGTGGGACATGGTTTGGATTATGATGAGTTGGGCCGCTCATATAAGGATATCTACAAGGTTGTGGAATAAAATAGTATACATTATATATAATAAAGGAACAATAGTATGTTGAACGTGGTTATTTTTGGTGCTCCCGGTTCAGGTAAGGGAACACAAAGTGAGTTGATTATTAAAGAATACGGTTTGGATCATATCTCTACTGGCGATGTATTGCGTGGCGAGATGAAGGCTGAGACAGAACTGGGCAAGATCGCTAAGGATTATATCGAGAAGGGACAATTGGTTCCGGACGAGTTGATCGTTGATATGTTGGCGAATGTATTGGATAGCAAGAAGCCGGCTAAGGGCGTAATCTTCGATGGTTTCCCTCGTACGATCCCTCAAGCGAAAGCCTTGAAGAAGATGTTGAACGAGCGTGGAACAGACGTTTCCGTTATGTTGAACCTTCAAGTAGAGGAAGAGGAGTTGATCAAGCGTTTATTGGAGCGCGGTAAAGTATCCGGACGTTCTGACGATAACTTGGAGACGATCAAATCCAGACTGGATGTTTACCATACTCAAACAGCTCCTTTGGCAGACTACTATGTAGGTGAAGGCAAGCACGTAGCCATCAAAGGGATGGGAACAATCGAGGAAATCTTCGGTCGTATCAAAGAGGCGGTTAATAACGTAAAATAATTGAAATAAACCAATATGGCTGAATCGAACTTTGTAGATTATGTCAAGATCTATTGCCGCTCAGGAAAGGGTGGAAGAGGGTCTTCTCACTTCCGTCGTGAGAAATACATTCCGAAAGGAGGTCCCGACGGGGGCGATGGAGGGAGAGGAGGTCATGTGTATCTCCGTGGTAACCGGAATTACTGGACGCTCCTTCACTTGAAATATGAGCGTCATATCATGGCCACCAATGGTGAGAGTGGTAGCGCGAAGCGTAGCTCGGGTAAAGACGGGGAGGATCGAGTAATCGAGGTTCCTTGCGGTACGGTTGTTTACGATGCTGAGACCGGAGAGTTTATTTGCGACGTTACGGAAGACGGTCAGCAAGTGATGTTGCTGAAAGGCGGTCGTGGCGGTCTGGGGAATTTTAACTTCAAGACGGCTACCAATCAAGCGCCCCGTTATTCGCAACCGGGTGAGCCGGCATTGGAACGTACGGTGATTCTTCAGTTGAAATTGCTGGCCGATGTCGGTTTGGTAGGCTTCCCGAATGCGGGTAAATCTACCTTGCTTTCTGTCGTATCCGCCGCTAAACCGAAGATCGCTAATTATCCTTTTACTACGTTGGAGCCTAATTTAGGCATCGTGAGTTATCGCGATAACCGTTCGTTCGTAATGGCCGATATACCGGGTATTATCGAAGGAGCAAGCGAGGGAAAAGGTTTGGGACTTCGTTTCTTACGTCATATCGAACGTAATTCATTGTTATTGTTCATGGTTCCCGCTGAGGCAGACGATATCAAGAAAGAATACGAGATATTGCATAATGAGTTAGTGAAGTATAATCCGGAATTGCTGGATAAACGCCGTGTACTGGCGATCACCAAGAGCGATATGCTGGATGAGGAATTGATCGAGGCTTTGTCGCAAGACTTGCCGGAGGGAATTCCGTATGTCTTTATATCTTCTATCACGGGACTGGGTATTGTCGAGTTGAAAGACCTTTATGGAAAGAGCTGAATAAGGAGAATTTCCATGAGGCAGAGCGAATTGTCCATAAGAATATAGATGTAAGCACGTTGGAATTTGAGGACGACGACGAATACATCTTCCCCGTGGACGAGGACGAGGATGACCCGGATGAGGAATACGAGGAATACTGGGACGATGATGAAGATGAAGATACAAGAAAATAAGCAAATAGAGGTGTCGCGGTTCTCCGGGTTAAGCGGATACCGCGACATTTCTCATTTTACGACAACACGTCATGGCGGCGTGAGTACGGGAACGTACGCTTCGATGAATCCGGGCGTTTATACCGAGGATGATCCGGGCTTCATCCGGAAGAACTTGGAACTTCTTTCGAATGCGGTCGGGATTTCCCTAGAGAATATGGTTATACCTCATCAGACCCATGAGGATCGAGTATTGGCGATCGACGCGTCTTTCCTTTCGCTGAATGATAAAGAGCGAAAGCTACGTTTGGAAGGCGTGGACGCTTTGGTGACGAATGTTCCGGATGTATGTGTAGCCGTATCTACGGCGGATTGTGTCCCTGTCTTGTTATATGCGCCGGATCGTAAAGTGGTAGCTGCCGTCCATGCGGGTTGGCGGGGTACGGTTTTACACATAGCTCGTAAGGCGGCAAGCTTGATGATCGAGGCATACGATTGCGATCCTACTCAATTGGTTGCCGGAATAGGTCCCTCTATCAGTCAAGCGGCATTTGAGGTGGGAGAGGAAGTCGTAAAAGCTTTTCAAATGGAGGGCTTCCCAATGGAGCGGATTCTTCGACGTAATGCGGAGACTCAAAAAGCGCATATCGATCTATGGGAAACCAACCGTTTACAATTGTTAGAGGCAGGATTGCTCTCCGGGCATATAGAGATCGCTGGCATCTGTACTTATATTCGGTATGAGGATTATTTCTCCGCTCGTCGCCTCGGTGTCAAAAGCGGCCGGATCCTTACCGGGATATGTTTGAAAAAATCTTAGTTATATTGGCTCAAACTTATAATAGACATGATTTCAATCACTCTTTCATCTGAGATATCGGAGGCTTGCCCCGATCTTCACGTGTTGGCTATCGCCTGCCAAGTAAAGAACACGGAGCCCGATGAACGACTTTGGGAAGAAATAACCCGTGTTGAGGAGGACATCCGTTCTACCTGTAAGATAGAGGATATTAATAAGTGGACTCCTATTTTCGCTACCCGTCAGGCTTATAAACGTCTGGGGAAAGACCCGAACCGGTATCGCCCTTCCGCCGAGGCGTTAAGACGACGGATACTTCGCGGGCTTCCTTTATATAAGATAGATACCTTGGTGGATATCGTCAATCTGGTTTCTATCCGTAGCGGTTATTCTATCGGAGGATTTGACGCAGATAAGATTGTAGGCGGATTGGAACTAGGTGTCGGAAAAGAGGGGGAAATTTATCACGGTATCGGACGTGGTGAATTGAATATCGCCGGTCTTCCAGTCTACAGGGATGGAGTAGCGGGTGTCGGAACGCCTACCAGCGATGAGGAACGTACCAAGATTGAAATGTCGACCACTTCATTGTTAATGATTCTGAATGGTTATTCCGGTAAGGAGGGCTTATTGGAAGCGGGTGGTTACTCGGTTGACTTATTAAAAAGATATGTCTCAGCGGTAAACGTGGAAGCGGAACTGATATGCCGAGAAAACAGAGGAAAAATAACGTTATAACCGTGTTAATATTGTTTACAAAGCGAAAAATGTCCATCTTTTATGCTAAAAAACATCTATAATCTTTTGTTTTAATCATTTAATCTATAAATTTGTCCCCAGTAATCAAATGTTATCATAAAATGATTGAATTAATTGGTACAAACGCCGGCCTTGTATGGAACGTTTTAAATGAAGGCGGTAAAATGAGTTTTAAGGCAGTGAAGAAAGCCACGAAGATTAAAGCGGAAAAAGATATGTACGCCGCTTTTGGTTGGTTGGCGAAAGAAGGTAAATTAGCTTTCGAGGAGATTGAAGGTGAAATGTATGTTTCTTTAGTGTAAACAAGAGGAACGTTTACAAGAATTAGGGAGGGCTGTTCGATTTTTTTGGACGGCCTTTTTATTTGTCCATACGTTTTCTGTCAAAATAATTAAGTCTACAGTTGGTTAATTCAATTCAAAAACTTACTTTTGTGTAGAATTTGGTGTGAAATGACCGAAGATCATAAGAGATTGTTAGCTGTATTTGAGGTTAGAGTTCGTGATTTGATGGCGTTATGCGATCAGCAGAAACGTAGAATTGACGAACTTACAGCTGCTTTGAGCCTTAAAGACGAGGAGTTGCGGCAGGCGAAGGATATGATTGAAGGATTGAATGCCAAATGTGATAACATGCTGACGGCGCGAATTGTTTCCACGAACGAGGAAGAGATGAAGAACGCCCGGATGCGGTTATCAAAATTAGTGCGGGAAGTAGACAAGTGCATCGCACTTTTAAATGAATAGAAGCGATGGACGAAGAATTTCTTATAAATATAGTGATAGCCGGAAAGAAATATCCGCTTACGATCAAACGTCATGAGAGAGTTGTGCCGCCGCTGATCAGATCAACAGCAAGATTCTTCAATACAGGCAGCATTTCGCGGTCGAGGTGGATACGAAAGATTTGTTAGCCATGGTGGCTTTTCAACTCTCGATGCATAATCTGGAGTTGGAAAAACGGAATGATACAAATCCTTTTACGGATAAGATACAGGAGCTTACAACCGAGTTGGAAGGATATCTGAAGAAATAACATACATATTGTAAGAAGAGAGTTTCCGCACTGCTTTGCACGGTGAGACCGTGTGATGGTAGTGCTTTTGTATATAAATAAATGAATCTTAAATTATTAGTTAAATGGTTGGAATGTATATAATCATACCGATAGTAACCTTCATCATTGGTGGGTTGCTTGCGTGGCTGGGCATGCGTTTCCTTCTGAAGTCGAAGTACGACTCCGTGCTTCAAGAGGCGGAGAAGGAGGCCGAGGTGATAAAGAAGAACAAGATGCTGGAAGTAAAGGAGAAGTTTCTTCATTTGAAAGCGGACTTGGAAAAACAGGTATCACAGCGTAACGCTAAGATCCAGTCTGTCGAGACTAAATTGAAACAAAGAGAACTGACGATGAATCAACGTCAGGAAGAGTTACAGCGTAGGAATAACGAGGTAGAGGCTGTAAAGGAGAATTTATCTTCTCAGTTGGAGTTGGTGGAGAAGAAGAAGCAAGATTTGGATAAACTTCATCAGAAGGAAGTGGAGCATTTGGAGGCTATCTCCGGGTTGTCCGCCGAGGAAGCCAAAGAGCGTTTGATCGAGTCCTTAAAGGATGAGGCAAAGACGCAAGCCGCTTCTTACATCAACGAGATCGTCGAGGAGGCGAAGATGACCGCTAATAAGGAGGCGAAGAAGATCGTGATCCAGTCTATCCAACGGGTAGCGACGGAGACGGCTATCGAGAACTCTATTACCGTGTTCCATATTGAATCGGACGAGATCAAAGGCCGTATCATCGGTCGTGAGGGACGTAATATCCGTGCTTTGGAGGCCGCTACCGGTATTGAGATCGTGGTGGATGATACGCCTGAGGCTATCGTTCTTTCCGGATTCGATCCGGTTCGCCGTGAGATCGCTCGTTTGGCCTTGCATCAATTGGTACAGGACGGACGTATCCATCCGGCTCGTATCGAGGAGGTGGTAACGAAGGTGAAGAAGCAAGTGGAAGACGAGGTCGTAGAGACCGGTAAGCGTACCGTGATCGATTTGGGAGTGCACGGTTTGCATCCGGAATTGATTCGTATGATCGGTAAGATGAAGTATCGTTCTTCTTATGGACAAAACTTGTTGCAACATGCTCGTGAGACGGCCAACCTTTGTGCCGTGATGGCTTCCGAGTTGGGATTGAACCCGAAGAAAGCGAAACGTGCCGGATTGTTACATGATATTGGTAAAGTGCCCGATGATGAGCCGGAATTGCCGCACGCTATCTTGGGTATGAAGCTTTGCGAGAAATATAAGGAGAAACCGGATATTTGCAACGCCGTAGGCGCTCACCACGATGAGGTGGAGATGCAGACGCTGTTGGCTCCGATCGTACAGGTTTGCGACGCTATTTCAGGTGCTCGTCCGGGCGCACGTCGTGAGATCGTAGAGGCTTATATCAAGCGTTTGAATGATTTGGAACAATTGGCTTTATCGTATCCGGGTGTTGTCAAGACTTACGCTATCCAAGCGGGTAGAGAGTTGCGCGTAATCGTTGGCGCTGATAAGATTGATGATAAGGACACTGAGAACTTGTCCGCTGAGATCGCTAAGAAGATTCAGGATGAGATGACTTATCCGGGACAGGTTAAGATCACGGTGATCCGTGAGACTCGTGCGGTAAGCTACGCTAAGTAAGAATATATTTAATATAAATAAAAAAGGCCGGCTTGTGTAAGTCGGCCTTTTTATATCTGTCGTTATCGATTTCCCAGATCGTCGTATAAAGTTTGTAATAGGACTTTTCCTTTCTCCAAGCGGGTCTCGTTTCCGCTTTCAGGTTCTTCTACTAAAATCTTGTTCCCTTCATTGTCGTATACGGAAACACCGGATTCGTCTATAAAGCCAAATCCATTATTGAATGTATAAAAGGCGTAATGCGGGACGCAAGGATTCAATATATCTTTGCTGAATGAGAACTCATCCGTGGGGAGACCCATCTGATTTAATAAGGTGGCTGCCAAATCGGTCTGGTTTGCGTACGTATCGATCACTTTAGGTTCAGCGATCGCTCCACCTAGCCATAGCATAGGTATGTGGAAACGCAAAGGTCCGTACTCCTGCATGTTTTCAGGGTAACGGTATCCGTGGTCGGAGACAAAGATGACTACCGTATTTTTCCATGCCGGCAGTTCCTTGAACGTATCAATGAAATTGCCGATACAGCTGTCCGTAAATGCGACGGAGTTTAGATAGGGATGCTCCAAATGGTGAAACGGGACCTCGAATGGCTCATGGCTACTTAATGTTAGGAATGTACTTAACCAAGGTTTGCCGTCGACTGGTCTTTGCTTGATATCCTCGTAAAGATGCGAGAACGTGATATCGTCGTTTGCTCCCCATTTACTCAGACGGCTACTCAAGGGAAAATCACGGTCTGCCGTTATCTTGCTGTAGCCGGAACTATAGAAATAACTTTGCATATTCGTGAAATTGATATCACCTCCATAGAGCATATCTGCCGTATATCCTTCTTTGTTAAGACTCTTTGCGATAGATGGAAGGGTCTGGCTTTTCACCGGATACTTCATGATGGAGGTGGTGGGTTGGGCTAAATAGCCGTTCAATACGGAGACTAAGCCTCGATCGGTACGGAACGAGTTGGCATATAGGTTCGTGAATAATACACCCTCTTTGCTCAGCCGATTCAAGTTCGGCGTAATTCCCGGCTCACCGCCAACAGCCTCGATAGCATTTGCCGTGAAACTCTCCATGATGATAATGAGAATATTGGGACGAGTCGTTGTCAATAGCTTGACAGGCTCTGTAGGTATGGAATCTCCCGGGCATAAGGAGTCTTGGGCTTGAATGAGCGTATCGAATAAGGCTTTCCGCTTTTCCTCCGGGTAGAAATCGAATTGCGAGGCAAAATCCTGTTGCTTACTCAATGAGGCTATCAGACTGAAACACGGGTTGATCGCCGAATGATTCAAGAACTGGTTCTGGCTGAAATAAACCATGCCGACATTCGCCGTAGACGTAGTTACGCCTCCCCGGATCGGAATAAACAATATTCCCCCCGCTAAGAGGATGGCGAAAGTACTTCCCAATTGTTCCAATCCCGTAGGTGGAAAGCTAGGCTTTACTGGTGCGAACCGGAGGATGAAGGTGAACCAAGCATAGATACCTAGCGCATATGCCACGAATACCAATAATTGGATAAAGAACAATCCCAACGGAACACTCGCCATCGCATCGGCAGGCGATTGGAGGTAGAAGAATAAAGTAGCGTCCAACCTGAATCCCCAAAAGCTGTATAAAGCCACATCTACGGAGAAGATCGCAGATACCAGAATTCCCATGATCAAGAAGTACCCTTTCAATACCTTCTTCAACCAAGCGCCCGGAAGCCAAACTGATGCTAGAGTCAATAGGAGAGGGATGGCGGTAAGGTATCCCGCTATCGTGCAATCCAGCTTCAGCCCATGAAGCATAACCTGTAGGAAGTCCGTGAAGGTACAAGTCTCGGACAACGCATGCTGATAAAACATAAATACCGGTTTTTGAATAACAAAAACCGGTAGCCATGCGATAAAAACGATTAGTATGAATAATAATCTTTTTTTCATTTCGAATATAACTTTTCCCGTAACTCCGCGATAGCCGGATCTGTGATGTAATCATCGTAATCCATCATCTTATCGATGATACCGTTAGGAGTCAGCTCGATGATACGGTTCGATACAGTCTGTATGAACTCGTGGTCATGACTGGAGAACAGGATATTTCCCTTGAATGTCTTCAACGTATTATTGAAGGCTTGGATGGATTCCAAGTCCAAGTGGTTGGTCGGAGTATCCAAGATCAAGCAGTTGGCGTCGGTGAGCATCATACGTGAGATCATACAACGCATCTTCTCACCTCCGGAAAGTACGCTTACCTTTTTCATAAGCTCCTCGCCCGAGAACAACATACGTCCGAGGAAGCCTTTCAAGAATACCTCGTTAGTATCCGGCGAGAACTGGCATAACCAATCGAGCAGGTTGATATCTGTATTGAAATATTTGGAGTTATCGAGAGGAAGATAAGAGGTCGTGATCGTCTGTCCCCATTGATACGTACCGGCATCCGCTTTCTCCTCACCGTTGATGATCTGGAACAAGGCGGTCATGGCACGAGGGTCGTGACTGATAAATACGATCTTGTCATCCTTCTCCACGAAGAAGTTCAAGTCCTTGAACAATACCTGTCCGTCGATACTCTTCGACAATCCTTTCACCTCTAGGATCTGGTTGCCCGGTTCGCGGTTAGGCGTGAACAAGATTCCCGGATAGCGGCGTGAGGACGGTTTGATCTCCTCGATATTCAGCTTCTCCAACATCTTCTTGCGACTGGTGGTCTGCTTGGACTTCGCTACGTTGGCGCTGAAACGGCGGATAAATTCTTCCAACTCTTTCTTCTTCTCCTCGGCTTTCTTATTCTGGTTCTGCTGTTGACGAAGGGCTAACTGGCTAGACTCGTACCAGAAGCTATAGTTTCCGGCGAATAATTGTAATTTACCAAAGTCGATATCCACGGTATGCGTACAAACGGAGTCGAGGAAGTGACGGTCGTGGCTAACAACCAATACGGTATGCTCGAAATTAGAGAGATAATTCTCCAACCAAGAAACCGTCTCAAGGTCCAAGTCGTTCGTCGGCTCATCCAATAATAGGTTATCGGGCTGTCCGAACAAGGCACGGGCCAATAAGACACGTACTTTCTGCTTACCGCTCAAGTCCTTCATATACATATAATGCAAATCCTCCTTGATGCCTAGTCCGCTCAATAGGTTGGCGGCGTCGCTCTCTGCGTTCCAGCCTTCCATCTCTGCGAATTTCTCTTCCAGTTCCGATACGCGGATACCGTCGGCGTCGCTGAAATCAGGTTTCTCGTAAAGGGCGTTTTTCTCGCTCATCACCTCCCATAAGGTCGTGTGCCCCATCAATACGGTATCCATTACCGTATATTCATCGAACGCGAAGTGATCTTGGCTCAATACGGAAAGGCGTTCGCCCGGTCCTAGGTTAACGCTACCTCTGGTAGGGTCCAATTGCTTGCTGATTACACGGAGAAACGTAGATTTTCCGGCCCCGTTAGCACCGATAATACCGTAGCAATTGCCCGGTGTAAACTTCATGTTCACATCCTGAAAAAGGATGCGTTTTCCAAACTGTACGTCCAGATTGTTAACTGTTATCATATTTCGTATACCTATTAAATTGCGATTGAGGATGCAAAGGTACGAAAAATATTGTTTATCTTATCATTGGATGTCATACATCCCGCTCGTTCTCTCCTTTTTAGGCTAATTATCTTTTGGGCGTTGAGCGGTGAGATAACGCTTTTCCCGGTTTTGGCTTCCAGCTCTAATCGGGCGTTACGAGCCACCTCGCCTCCTTGTTGGGCGACATTTATGTGCTCGCTAAAGGTGTCTGGTTCCGATGCTTCTGATATTTCCTTGGTAGATAACTCGGCCAGCATGTTTAATACAAGCTCTTTGTTTGTCATATTATCTCGAAGATTCTCTTTTCTTAATCCTTTGAATCGTTTATATTCCTTGGAGGTCATGTCGGACCATGACTTATAGATTATGTCGGTTAATGTAGCGAAATGGAGGCCTTCTTCCAGTCCTCTCTTCTTCCATTCGTCTGTTAGATCTTTCCGTATCTCGATGGATTTCAATCGTTGGTTGATCCAATTATCCGAATAGCCCAATCGTTTATAATCGGCCATGGCTTGCTCGATAGACAATTCCGGGTCTTGCATTTGATCCAAACGTTCCTTCGCTACTTGGGCGATCCATAACTTAAAAGGTTCTGCTTTTGGAGATGGTACTGATTGGATAAGGCGGAAGAGTTGCTCGGTATTGGCTACGTCGGTTAAATATTTCTTGCCATCAGCGGCCTGCATTTTCAGTTGACTACAATTTGTAGTCAACTCGCTACCTTCTCTCATTCTGGTTTTAATACACTCCAGTATTTTCGAGGGTTGGGGCTATCTGTTAAAATAGATATAACATCAACGATCGAGAAATACCATTCCTCTTGTTCGTCATCCCATATGGCGCGAACTTTTCTTTCTTCGAATAAGCGGATAGATTCTTTTTGTGTCATTTGTAGTTGCTTTGAGTAGTTATAGACAAAGGTAAATGAGAATTTAGTATATCCATAGTTTAATAGTTTGATTAAAAGTTTATTTATCGCAAAGTAAGTATATTAATCTCATTTAAGCAAACGATACGCGGTTTAAATGAGAAGGTACGAAAAATATTGCTTATCTTTGCATTATACATTAATATCCAATTGTGTAATGAATAAACAATCTGTCATATCTCTTCTTCGGAAAGCAAAGCAGCCTTTGTCGCAGAGTTGCGGTGTAAAGCAGTTGGGGCTTTTTGGCTCTACTGTTCGTGAGAGCAATACGGAAAGTAGTGATGTGGATATATTGATCGACTTTGAGGATGATAAAGAGACTTATTCCAATTTCCTTTTGGCTTGTGAGATATTAGAGAAGCTTTTTGACAGATTGAAAGTGGACATAGTCACCCTTAAAGGGTTAAGCCCTTTTATTGGCCAGCAGATATTAAAGGAGGTAGAATATGTGTAAGACCCCTATCGCTTATTTGCTGCATAGTAGGGCTTTATGCGATTTTGGCTGTGTGCGACCTCTGTTTTATGGGAGAACCATGGTGCCGATACCTGCATAACGTGGGGATTATCGTGGGGTGCGTGTGCTTTATCAGCCTCACGGCGACCTGTTTGGAGCGAGGGCTTTGTCGGGTAAGCGGTTTTCTGGCGGGGAGCAGCTTCTTTGTTTATGCTTATCATGGGATGCCGTTGGCGTTGGCTATCAAGGTGGTGGTTCGGTATCTCCCTCCGGGGTCTGAGTTAGAGGTGATAGGCTTGTATTTGGGATCTGCCTGTGTGGTGATAGGGATCGGACTCGCTTTGTATGGCGGGATGAGGCGGTGTGTCCCTTCCTTTTTATTGCTGATTACTGGTGGACGATAGTTCTCATCACTAAAATGGCTTGTCTGCGTAATTCGCTTATTCGTGGCTTTTTGCTTGGAATGGGCGCTTTTCGCTGACAAGCCATTCCTTTGAATAGACTGAAATAGCGGGAATAGAGGGGAGAAAAGAGAGGATTTGGTTGTCTTTTCATGCTGCGGATAGGCATTGTAAGGTTGTTACGATCCAGTTGTAGGGTGTTTACGGCGGCGTTGTTAGTTGCTTTCGACTACGAATGCTATTGTTTTCGAGTGAAAAGTCTATTGTTTTCGAATAAGAAGTCTATTGTTTGTATGTTTGAGGGTGATAAGAGACGGGAATCCTCGCTAGAATAAAAGCTCCAAAAACGATATATCCTTGGAAGATAACTAATTGCGGATTTTTATTCTCAAATTTGGAAGCCGACTGTACTCTGGGGCGAAATATTCGATTCTCTGGAGCTTTAGAATACAAAATGTCAGAATGTCAAATTGGGCGATCTTCTATTATTAACAAAGGAAATCTCATTATCTTAGGGCAATGTCATATGTTGTAGAGACGGGGCGTGCCCCGTCTCCCGTATCATGTGCGATGGATTCATGTTTCTTTGGCTATGGATGAAATTTGGTATGGTTGCCTTGTTTTTATCTGAATAATAAGGCTGGATTGGAAATAAATATCTACTTTTGTGCTCTAAAACATTAAAGTAAACGAAAATAGAAAGATGGCTGCAACGAAACGAATGAAACGTGCCTTGGTCTCTGTGTTTCACAAAGACGGGCTGGACGAAATCCTAAAGAAATTGCATAGCGAGGGTGTGAGCTTTGTATCAACAGGTGGTACTCAATCATTTATCGAGTCATTGGGTTTGCCTTGTGATGCGGTAGAGGACTTGACTTCTTATCCGTCTATTTTGGGCGGTCGTGTGAAGACGCTTCATCCGAAGGTGTTCGGTGGTATCTTGGCTCGCCGCGAGAACGAGAATGACCAGAAACAATTAGCCGAATATGAGATCCGGAGATCGACTTGGTTATCGTTGACCTATATCCTTTCGAGGAGACTGTCGCTTCCGGCGCTGAGGAACAAGCGATTATTGAGAAAATAGATATAGGCGGTATCTCTTTGATACGTGCCGCCGCGAAGAACTTCAAGGATGTGGTAATCGTAGCTTCCAAGGCTCAATACCAGCCGTTGATGGATCTTTTGAACGAGAAGGGCGCTGAGACAAGCATCGAGGATCGTAGATGGTTCGCCAAAGAGGCGTTCGCCGTTTCCTCGGGTTACGACTCCGCTATCTTCAATTATTTTGATGGCCGCAGGTTCCCATTTCCGTGCAACGGTAGATAGTCCGATGCATTTGCGTTATGGCGAGAATCCTCATCAAGCCGCTAAGTTCTATGGTAAGTTTAACGATATGTTCGATCAAATCCATGGAAAAGAGATTTCTTACAACAACTTATTGGATATCGACGCTGCCGTGAACTTGATCGATGAGTTCGACGAGCTGACGTTCGCTATCTTAAAACATAATAACGCTTGCGGTATCGCTTCCCGCGGTAATGTGGTTGAGGCTTGGAAAGAGGCTTTGGCCGGTGACCCAGTTTCCGCTTTCGGTGGCATCTTGATCACGAATACTACGATTAACAAGGAAGTGGCCGAGGAGATCCATAAGATCTTCTTCGAGGTGATTATCGCCCCGGCTTACGACGCTGACGCATTGGAGGTACTTCAACAGAAGAAGAACCGTATCATCTTGATCCGTAAGGATTGCAAGACTTGCCCGATGCAGTTCCGTTCTTTATTGAATGGTGTCTTGATGCAGGAGAAGGACTTGAGCATCCAAGGTAAGGCTGATTTGGAGCCTATGACGGATAAGCAGCCGACAGCCTCGGAGGTTGAGGACCTGTTGTTCGCCAACAAAATCGTGAAGAACAGCAAGTCCAACGCGATCACCTTGGTGAAGAACAAGCAGCTTTGCGCCAGCGGTATCGGGCAGACCTCTCGTGTGGACTCTTTGAGACAAGCCATAGAGAAGGCTAAATCATTCGGCTTCGACTTGAATGGCGCCGTGATGGCTTCCGACGCTTTCTTCCCGTTCCCCGATTGCGTTGAGATCGCAGACCAAGCAGGTATCACGGCCGTAATCCAGCCGGGAGGCTCTATCAATGATAAGTTGTCTGTCGAGTACTGTAACCAACATGGTTTGGCTATGGTGAAGACAGGTGTTCGTCATTTTAAACATTAATAATAAGACTAATGGGATTGTTTTCTTTCACACAAGAAGTTGCCATAGATTTGGGTACCGCCAATACCATTATCACGTGTAATGATAAGATGGTGGTAGACGAACCTTCGGTGATTGCTTTGGATGCTCGCTCGGACAAGGTGCTGGCTGTCGGTAAGGTGGCCCGTGAGATGTACGAGAAGACGCACCCGAATATTCGTACCGTACGACCGCTTCGTGAGGGAGTTATCGCGGATTTCTACGCTGCCGAGCAAATGATTCGCGGCTTTATCAAGATGGCGAGCGGAAGGAAGCGCTGGTTCGCTCCATCCTTACGTATGGTGATTGGTATCCCTTCTGGTAGTACGGAGGTAGAGATACGTGCCGTGCCGAGCATGCCGGTGGACGTGATGTGTACATGGTTTTGAGCCGATGGCTGCCGCTATCGGTGTCGGTATAGATGTCTTGGCCCCCGAGGGTAATATGATCGTGGATATAGGCGGTGGTACTACCGAGATCGCTGTCATATCCTTAGGTGGTATCGTGTCGAATAAATCAATCCGTATGGCGGGTGACGATTTAACGGCTGATATCGTGGAGTATATGCGTCGCCAACACAACGTGAAGGTGAGTGAGCGTATGGCCGAGCGTATCAAGATCAACGTGGGTTCTGCGCTTACGGTATTGGAAGACGCTCCGGAGGATTACGTGGTTCACGGCCCGAATCAGATGACTGCCTTACCTATGGAGGTACCCGTCTCTTATCAGGAGATCGCCCACTGTTTGGATAAGTCTATCTCGAAGATCGAGGCGGCTATCTTGAGTGCCTTGGAGCAAACCCCTCCCGAGTTATATGCCGATATCGTGAAAAATGGTATCTATTTGGCTGGCGGTGGTGCTATGCTTCGCGGTTTGGATAAGCGCTTGCGGGATAAGATGAATATCCAGTTCCATATCGCCGAGGATCCGTTGCATGCCGTGGCGAAAGGTACGGGAGTCGCTTTGAAGAATATTGAGAAGTTTAATTTCTTAATCCGATAAGAGTAAATAATTGAGAATTGAGAATTGAAAGTTGAAAATTAGCGAGCCGATAGGTCTGGTTCTTTTCAATTTTCAATTCTCAACTTTCAGTTTTCAATTCCTATGCGTAAGTTACTAGAATTCCTGATCGGGAAGAGGCATTGGTTTTTGTTCATTCTGCTTGAGGCTGTTTCGTTGATGTTGGTCTATCGTAATAACGCGTACCAACGGAATATTATATTCAGCTCAGCGAATGTCGTGACAGGATATATCGCCTCGATATCCGGATCTGTCACTTCTTATTTGAATCTTCGGGATATCAATAAGGAGTTATTGGAGCGTAACGGACAGTTGGAATTGCAAATGCTGGATCTGCAAGATCAGTTAGATGCGCTGATTGCGGATACGGTTAGTTTTAAGGGATTTGCGCCGGATTCGACGGAGCAATTTCCTTATTCGTTTGTCGTGGCGGATGTAGTGAACAACAGTGTCACGCATTTGTCTAATTATATTACCGTGGATAAAGGGAAGCTGGACGGGATCATGCCCGATATGGGAGTTGTCTCGGAACGAGGTGTGGTGGGTATCGTATCGACGGTTTCCGATCATTTCTCCGTGATCATTCCGTTGCTGAATCCTAAGTTCCGGTTGAGTTGTAAGGTATTAGGTAGTAGTTATTTCGGGTCATTAAGCTGGAATGGACGCAATACGCTGTACGCCAACCTCGATGAGTTGCCGCGCCATGTGGAGTTCCAGAAAGGCGATACGATCGTGACGAGCGGTTACTCCGCCGTATTCCCCTCGGGTATTATCGTAGGTACGGTCGCTGATTTCGAGAAACAACACGATGATAATTTCTATTCATTACAGGTCGAGCTGGCTACGGATTTTCAAGCGTTGAACAACGTGCGTATTATCAAGAATTTCCGTCAGACGGAGCAAATTGGTGTAGAACAAGAGGCGAAAAGAAATGATTAATAATTTACTGCGTGGTTTCATATATTTCGTGGTGTTTGTGTTGATTCAGGTCTTGATCTTGAACAACATTCATTTCTTGCGGATCGCTACCCCGTTTCTGTATCTCTATTTCATTATTAAGATGCCGGTCGGTAGCTCACGGACGCAAGTCGTTTTCTTCTCTTTCATAGCCGGGGTGGTTATCGATACGTTCAGCAACACACCGGGTATGCATGCGGCCGCCTGTACATTGGCGGGATTTTGCAGGGAGCCCTTAATCCGTGTATTCATGGGGAAAGATTTGCCGGAAGGTATTTACCCGTCTTATAAGACCTTTGGTTTCGGAGGCTTTTTCCGATATGTGTTATCGTTTGTGTTGATACAACATACGACTCTTTTCGTGATTGAGTCGTTGACTTTATTTGACCCGTTGTTTCTGGTTGTCCGTATCCTCTCGAGCGTGGTGATGACAACCTTATTGATTTGTACGGTAGAAGCATTCAATATAGAGTCTCAGAAAAGTGGAGAATAATACCAAGTATGAGTTTGAGAACAGGCGCTATGTCTTAGGTGGGGCGGTGATCCTGTTGGTTATCATCTTTATTATCCGTTTGTTCATCCTTCAGGTGGTCGACAACGATTATAAAGCTTGGGCGGATAGTAATGCTTTCTTGAAAAAGACCTTATATCCTTCCCGAGGCATGATGTACGACCGTAATGGTAAATTATTGGTCTATAACCAGCCCGCTTACGACGTGATGCTTATCATGCGTGAGATACAGCCTTTCGATACCCTCGATTTCTGCGATGTGCTGGGCATCACGAAAGAGCAATTCCTCAAACGTATAGCGGATATTAAGAACCGGCGGTTAAATCCCGGTTATTCTTCCTATGTCCCTCAAGTATTTATGAACCAGCTTTCCGCGCAGGAATATGGCGTGTTGCAGGAGAAGTTATACAAATTTCCCGGCTTCTATATACAGAATCGCACGATCCGCCAATACGAGTATCCCAATGCCGCTCTTGTGCTGGGAAATATCGGCGAGGTAAACCGGAAAGATATAGAGAGTGACTCTTATTATACACAAGGCGATTACTCCGGCAGGACCGGGATCGAACAATCGTACGAGGAATATTTGCGGGGCGTGAAGGGTGTCGAGATCCTGTTGCGTGACGCTCACGGACGTATCAAGGGGCGATACGAGGAAGGCCTGCACGATATCCAGCCGGAATCCGGCAAAACTTGAAATTATCCTTGGATATGGACTTGCAGGCTTATGGGGAGAAGTTAATGCAGAATAAATTAGGGGTATCGTGATGATAGAGCCGGAGACAGGGGAGGTGCTTTGTATGGTTTCCGCCCCTACGTATGATCCGAGTATCTTGATCGGGCGCCAGCGGGGAAAGAACTACGTGGCTTTGCAGAAGGACCCGTTGAAACCTCTGTTCAACCGTCCGCTCATGGCGCAATATCCTCCCGGATCTACTTTTAAACCGACCCAAGGTTTGATCTTCTTGCAAGAAGGTGTGATTACCCCGGAAACTCAATATACCTGTGCGCATGGATACACCTTCCGGGGTGGTAAGCCGGCTTGCCACGGGCATCCGTCTCCTCTGAATCTGGTCGGGGCGTTGGCGACCTCTTGTAACTCTTTTTTCCCTTGGGGACTGCATGATATGATCGACAGCCGGAAGCGATATCCCTCGGTACAGGAGGCTTTTGAGGTTTGGAAGAATCACATGGTCTCAATGGGATATGGCTATAAGTTGGGAATTGATCTTCCGGGAGAGAAGCGAGGGTTCATTCCGAATAGTAAGTTCTACGATAAGGTGTACCGGGGACGTTGGAATTCCAGTACGGTTATCTCGATCGCTATCGGTCAGGGTGAGATATTGGCTACGCCTTTGCAAATCTGTAATTTGGCGGCTACTGTCGCTAATCGGGGATATTATATTACTCCGCATGTCGTAAAAGAGATTCAAGACACTCCGCTGGATACATTATATAGTAAGAGGCATTATACATCGGTGGATACGCATTATTATAGTTATATTGCCGAGGGTATGCGAGGGGCTGTTACGGGAACCGCTTATGGTGGAACCTGTCGTGGGGCGGCTTTACCGGATATTGAGGTTTGTGGAAAGACGGGAACGTCGGAGAATCCGCATGGTAAGGACCATTCTATTTTTATGGGATTCGCTCCTTATCAAAAGCCGAAGGTCGCCATTGCCGTGTTTGTGGAAAACGCCGGATTCGGTGCTACCTATGCGGTGCCTATCGGTAAATTGATGTTGGAGAAATATTTGAAAGGAGAAATATCCGAGGCTAACAAGGCGACGGAGGAATATATTATGAATGCCGTAATACTACCGAACAATGCGCTATAGGAAAACGGAAATATGGAAGTCGGTAGACTGGATTACCATTTTGTTGTATTTGATTATGGTAATCGCCGGTTGGTTTAGTATTTGTGGGGCGAGCTACGAGTTTGATAACGTTGGCTTGTTCGACCCGTCGGGCCGTCCGGGGATGCAGATGATTTGGATCGGTACCTCACTCGCCCTTATTTTCGTCATATTGATGCTGGAAAGTGACTTCTTCGATATATTCGCCTATCTGATCTATGCGTGCGTGATCGTATTGTTGATCGCCACTATATTTTTAGCACCTAATATCAAGGGATCGCATTCTTGGCTCGTATTGGGACCTATCCGTTTGCAACCAGCGGAGTTGGCTAAGTTCGCTACCGCTTTGGCCGTGGCGAAGTTTATGAATGGCTATGGCTTTAAGCTAACGACGGTCAAGAATTTCTCAATCACTTTGTTCTTGATCTTCTTGCCGATGGTTTGTATTCTTTTACAGAAAGAGACGGGGTCGGCATTGGTTTACTTGGCATTCTTTCTGATGTTATACCGGGAAGGAATGACTGGATATATTTTGTTGATAGGAGTTTGTGCGGTCGTCTTTTTCGTTACGGGAATGAAATATTCAGAGGTGATGGTGGGTATTACCCCATTGGGTGAATTAATCGTCTCTTGCCTTGTCTTATTAATAACCATGGGATTAGTTGGGAGTGTCCGTAAGGATTATATAAGCGTTAAGATCATGCTTGGGGGAATTGCTTCGACATTCTTGATCGGGTATGTCGTTTCTTTGTTTGTCCCGGTAAACTTCGCTTGGATATCGATAGGCTTGGTAGGAGCCGCGTCAATCTATTTATTCTATTTATCCATTCGAAACTGGGTATGGCATTATGCGTTAATCGCTCTGTTCGCTTTAGGTTCTATCGGTTTCCTGTTTTCTGTGGATTATGTGTTTAATGACATATTGGAACCTCACCAACAAATTCGTATTAAAGTCTCTTTAGGCTTGGAGGATGATCCTAGCGGGGCGGGGTATAATGTGAATCAATCCAAGATCGCTATCGGTTCCGGAGGATTATCCGGAAAAGGATTCTTGAATGGGACGCAGACCAAATTGAAGTATGTGCCGGAACAGGATACGGATTTTATCTTTTGTACGGTAGGCGAGGAGCAAGGCTTTTTGGGAGCCTCTGCCGTATTGATCGTATTTGGACTTTTTATTCTTCGTCTGATTGTATTGGCGGAGCGGCAAGATAATGCTTTCGGGCGAGTCTATGGCTATAGCGTAGCCTCCATATTCTTTTTCCATCTGGCGATTAATGTCGGCATGGTGACGGGATTGACTCCGGTTATCGGCATTCCCTTGCCTTTCTTTAGCTATGGAGGTTCCTCGCTCTGGGGATTTACGATCTTATTGTTTATTTTTCTTCGTTTGGACGCTTCCCGGAAGGAGCGTTAGTGGAAGAAGGTAAGACCCGTAAGCCGATTTCCTGAATGCCCGGAAGTTGGTCGTTACGCATCCCCTGCCGGAAGCTAAAGGTATATTGCCCTTTAACGGGGAAATAGTAAGCAGACCGTATCGGGAAACTGGATTGAAACAGGGAGATCCCGTCCCCATACCATTTCCCAAACTCATCAGCTAACATACATTCGATCGTATCCCTTTTTAAAGGACCTATCGGAAGTTCCTCGCTGCAAAATACCCATAGGTTCTGATACGGATACATATTATTGTTCCGTACTTCCAAGGTTAGGTCGTACGGAACCGATATATCCTCAATCAAGAAAGTGAAATAGTACTCCTTATTCTTCTCCCACGAGGTGTTCTGGATAGCTTGATACTGATCGTATACAGCTTCATTCTCGCAAGAGAAGCATAAGAAGCATGTTACACAGGCGGCAATGAACTTTTTAAGCCTCAGGCTTTGTCTCTGGCCTATTCTCCGTTTTATCAGGTCTGGCCTGTTTGATCGGTTGCTGAGGTTTGTCATTATTCGCAGGCTTGTCATTGTTGGATTGCTTATCGTTATTAGCTCTCGGCCTTTGTTTCGGGCGATTGTTTCGGTTGCTCTCCCTGTTATTATCACGGTTGTTCTCCCGATTCTCCCGACTGTTTTCCCGGCTATTATCTTTGTTATTCTCCCGGTTATTCTCTCTGTCTCGGTTATTCTCCCGATTGCTATTCCTATTATTTCCTCCGTTGCGGCGATTATTGCCACCGGCTCCGTTTCCTCCGTTGTTCTTATTCTCAGAAACAGGTGCGTCGGTGTTGGTAACTGCCGTCGCAGTGGTGTTAGCTCCGTTCCCGTTTCCATTGTTCTCGCCATTATTCTTGTTGGCAGGACGTTTTTTCTTTTTCTTTTTAACAGAGTCGAAACGTGTGACGCTTTCTTGCCCAAGAATATCTTGAGCGTCTCGTTTCGGTGGTTGTGGCTTCGTATCCGCCTCTAGAGATATCGGCTTCATGCCTTTCTTATTCATGTTAATGACATCGAAAGCACGGCTTGCCGGAATCGTGATAAGATTAGCCGCAAATGATTTATCCGTAGAATAGGTAATTTCCCGTTTGAAAATATCCGTCTTGAAATGATAGTAATTATTATCTTTGGTCTCCAAGACAATTTCCCGGGAAGGAAGGCGTTTCTGGGCTTCCACATATGTATCTACCTCATAATTGATACAACATTTCAATTTAGCGCATTGTCCGGCCAATTTCTGGGGATTCATGGAAATATCTTGATAACGGGCAGCTCCGGTAGCGACCGATACAAAACTTGTCATCCAACTGGAACAGCAAAGTTCTCTACCGCAAGGGCCGATACCACCGATACGTCCGGCTTCTTGACGAGCACCGATCTGCTTCATCTCGATACGAACACGAAAAGCCTCCGCTAGCACTTTAATTAGTTGACGGAAATCTACACGTTCATCCGCTATATAATAAAAGATCGCCTTATTACCGTCACCTTGATACTCTACATCACCGATTTTCATATTCAATCCTAAATCGGCCGCGATTTGCCGCGAGCGAATCATGGTGGCATGTTCCTTTGCTTTTGCTTCCTCATATTTCTCGATATCGGTCGGTTTTGCCTTTCGGTAAATCCGTTTAGGCTCGGCTTCCGTGCGCACATTGTTCTTCTTCATTTGCAGCAGAACCAATTTACCCGTTAAAGAAACCGTACCGATATCATGACCGGACTTGCCTCTACGGCTACTATATCACCTTTTCCAAAGGTATTTTAGCACTATTCAAGTAATACCCTTTGCGGGTATTTTAAATTGAACCTCTACGAAATCAGTCGAGCCTTCCGCGTCGGGTACATCGCACAACCAATCATAGGTATTCAGTTTATTGTTTTGCCTTTTGCTGCAACCTTTGCAGCCCATGTGGCTACTTCCTTTATCTAATATGAAATCCATTTATTTTTAATTTGTAAGAGGGCCATCGACATAACCACCCAATTTATCTAAATATGCAAAATAGTGATTTATTCCCATTCAAAATCATAGTTATGATTTTTCAGTTATAAAAGACCCGAAGATAGGTGTTATACCTAACCTTCGGGCCTTTTCTATATATTTACACGATTAGTCTACCAACCCATGGCTCTTTGAATACCTTGTGGATTGTCTCCAAAGCGTAATCTAGTTGCTCTTTCGTGTGGGTAGCCATAAGGGAGAAGCGGATCAGTGTATCCTCGGAAGCAACTGCGGGAGCTACTACCGGGTTTACGAAGATTCCGGCCTCAAATAATTCTTTTACGATAAGGAATGTCAAGTCGTTGTCACGGATAAACAACGGGATGATCGGGGTAGAAGTATGTCCGATCTCACAACCCATGTTACGGAAACCATCCAATGCGTAATGAGTCAAATCCCATAAATGTTGGATACGTTCCGGTTCGCTTAACATGATATCTAATGCCGCGTTCGCTGCGGCAGTAGCGGCAGGCGTATTGCTTGCGCTAAAGATATAGGAACGGGAGTGGTGACGTAAGTAATTGATAACCGGTTCGTCCGATGCGATAAAACCACCGATAGAAGCGAAAGACTTACTGAAAGTTCCCATGATCAAATCAACATCGTTCGTAACGCCGAAGTGATTACAAGTACCGCGGCCATGATCACCGAATACACCGATACCATGAGCCTCGTCAACCATTACACTTGCGTTATATTTCTTTGCGAGAGCTACGATTTCCGGTAATTTAGCGACATCACCTTCCATGCTGAAGACACCGTCGATAACGATAAGTTTCACCTTGTCTGGCTCGCATTTCTGGAGTTGTTTCTCCAAGGAGTCCATATCGTTATGCTTGAATTTCAATTTCGTGGAGAAAGAAAGACGATGTCCTTCGATAATGGATGCATGATCCAACTCATCCCAAAGGATATAGTCCTCACGTCCGGTGATACAGGATACAACACCTAGATTAACTTGGAAACCTGTAGAGTATACGATGGCGTCTTCTTTACCAACAAATTCTGCTAAACGTTTTTCCAACTGGAGGTGTAAGTCCAACGTTCCGTTTAAGAAACGTGAGCCGGCACAACCTGTACCATACTTTTTAATGGCCTCGATCGCTGCTTCTTTTACTTTAGGATGATTGGTTAATCCTAAGTACGCATTAGAACCAAACATCAAGACTTTCTTCCCGCTGATTAGAACTTCCGTGTCCTGATCGCTCTGGATTTCCCTGAAGTAAGGATAGATTCCCATTGCCATGGCTCTTTGAGGAGCGTCGTACTTTGCTAGTTTCTCTTGTAAAAGTTTCATATTATTATAAAAGAGAATGATTTATCTCGCTATTTATTTATTCTAATAAAGAACACAGGTTCGCCGCATACATAATCCCATGTTTCGGCAAATCCAGCCGCAAAAGTAGTAAAAAAATAACTTATAGTAGTCGAAATGCTTTAAAAGTTTTATAAAAGCATTATTTTTGTCCTCTCAAATAAAAAAGAAGAAGTGAGGATGAGCGAACGGGATATAAAAGTACAAGCTATCATAAACCCTATATCAGGTGTAGGGTCGAAGCGCAAGATACCTAAGATGATCGAAGGGATCTGCTCGAAAAAGAACTGTTCGTTAAACATTTCTTTTACAGAGTATGCAGGCCATGCCAGCGAGTTGACTCGGCAAGCCATAGAGGAGGGAGCTGAATATATTTTGGCGGTAGGCGGTGACGGGACGGTGAATGAGATAGCGAGAGCTATGATCCATTCGAATGCGATCTTAGGTATCATCCCGAAAGGTTCGGGCAATGGCTTAGCTAGAGAATTGCACATACCGATGGACGTGAAAAGAGCTATCGATCTGATCGCGAAAGGGCATGTTACGACGATAGATTGCTGCCGGGCGAACGGACAGGTCTTTTTCTGTACCTGTGGAGTCGGTTTTGATGCCGCCGTCAGCCAGAAATTCGCGAATGAGAAACGGCGCGGCTCTCTTACTTATATAAAGAATACGATAGAGGAGTATCTGAGCTATAAGCCTGAGCCTTATGAATTGGTGGTGGATAATCAGACGATCAAGGAGAAGGCGTTTCTAGTCGCTTGCGCGAATGCTTCGCAATATGGTAATAACGCGTTTATCGCTCCGCACGCGAATATACAGGACGGACGGATGGACGTTACGATCTTATCCCCTTTTATGCCATTGGATATCGCTCCTTTGGCCATTCAATTGTTTACCAAACAGATTGATCGGAATAGTAAGATTAAGACGATGAAAGCCCAGCAAGTCACGATTATTCGCCAACATCCGGGCGTGATGCACTTGGATGGAGAACCGATCATGGCAGATCGCCGTATCGATATTACGGTGGAACCAAAAGCCTTACATGTGCTGACTCCGGAGGTTGTGTCTTTCACCAAGGAGGTACATAATTTATTTGACGAGGTAACTCGCTTCTTCGATAAAAAGCTTCCTTACATTTTCAAGTAAAAGTCTTTAGCTATAGCGGTGAATTCTTCGCTATATCGATGCCGCTCGATTTCTAGAGTCAGATGAGACGACTTGGGCTTTGCTACCGGCGTCGCTGAGAGTTCTATTAATAAACGCTTAGGAGGGGCGTCCGGTATGGGGGAAACGTGGGCTTCTCTCGATGGAGACAAAGACTCTTCTCGAGCGATGTCTATTAAAGACTCCCGTTGCTCGAAGGGAAGCACCAAGGCGATATTTCCTTCGGGTGCCAACAGTTTGCGGCTATCACGCAATAAATCCGGGAGTGATAGAGTATCCGTATGCCGGGCTAGATTACGTTTAGTATCCGGGCATTTCAATGAATCAATAAAATAGGGTGGGTTGGATACGATCAAGTCATATTTGATATTCTCATCCGGCATATATTCGGAGAGCGAGGTTTGATAGACTTGTATCCGGTTGGCGAAAGGCGATTTCGCGATGTTTTCCTGAGCTTGTAAACATGCGTCTGAATCTATATCGATAGCGTCTAAAATCGCGGTGCTACGCTGCGCCAGCATGAGGGCGATCAATCCCGTTCCGGTTCCCACATCCAAAATCCTCTGACATCTCTCTGTGCTAGCCCATGCCCCAAGCAAAACGCCATCCGTTCCGACTTTCATGGCACATTTATCGTGCCATACCGTAAATTCTTGAATTGAAAATAAGGATTTGCCATATCTCTATCGATTGTATGCCGCGAAATTAGTAAGAATTGAATGAAAAGCTGTAACTTTGGCACGTTTATTGTATTAACATATACAATGATGAATGTATATATGAAAGAAAAGACGAGAGTATTTTGCCAGAATTCGTTTGATGACTTGGATGACAATATTGGTATCGTAATGCCAATTCTTACAGAATGCGATGTAGATGAGGATTTCACAGAAGGAATAGAGAAAGTTGGAGACACTATACCCATTCTTCCGTTAAGGAATATGGTACTCTTTCCGGGTGTAGCCATGCCGGTGATTATCGGGCGTCCTAAATCGATGCGCCTGATCAAAGAGGCTGTACATAAAAAGAGTTTGATCGGAGTTGTTTGCCAGAAAGAGATGGATACGGAAGATCCGGTTTTAGAGGATTTATATACTACCGGGGTAATCGCTGACATCGTTCGTGTCTTAGAGATGCCAGATGGTAGCACTACTGTTATTCTTCAAGGTAAGAAACGCTTTGAATTGAATGAGTTGACCGAGACAGATCCGTATCTTTCCGGTAAGATCACCGTGTTGGAGGACACGAAGCCGGACAAGACAGACCGCGAGTTCGAGGCTTTGATCTCAACGATCAAGGATTTGACCATCAAGATGCTTGGGGCCGTGGCTGAACCTCCCCGGGATTTGATCTTCTCGATCAAGAATAATAAGAATGTCTTGTATGTGGTCAATTTCTCTTGTAGCAATATACCGAGTGGATCGGCCGAGAAACAGCAATTGTTATTGATCGGGGACTTAAAAGAGCGTGCGTATCGGTTACTTTTTATCTTGAACCGCGAGTATCAGCTGGTGGAGTTGAAAGCTTCCATCCAGATGAAGACACATGAGGATATCAATCAACAACAAAAAGAATATTTCCTTCAACAGCAAATCAAGACGATTCAAGAGGAATTGGGCGGGAATATCAATGAGTTGGAGATAAAAGAATTACGGGAGAAAGCCAGTCGTAAGAAATGGCCTGCCGAGGTAGCGCAGGTCTTTGAGAAGGAATTGCGAAAATTGGAACGATTGCATCCGCAATCTCCGGATTATTCCGTACAGACGCAATATGTCCAGAATATCGTTAACTTGCCGTGGAACGAGTATAGTAAGGACAATTTCAACTTGTCTCATGCCCAGAAGGTCTTAGATCGTGATCATTATGGTTTGGAGAAGGTGAAAGAGCGTATTATCGAGCATCTGGCGGTATTGAAGCTGAAAGGGGATATGAAATCTCCGATTATCTGTTTGTACGGTCCTCCGGGAGTCGGCAAGACTTCATTGGGGCGTTCCATCGCAGAGGCTTTGCGCCGTAAATATGTACGTGTCTCTTTAGGTGGATTGCATGATGAGGCCGAGATTCGCGGACATCGTCGTACCTATATCGGTGCTATGTGCGGACGTATCATCCAGAATATACAGAAGGCGGGAACATCGAACCCTGTCTTTATCTTAGATGAGATCGATAAGATCACGAATGATTTCAAGGGGGATCCGGCATCCGCTTTATTGGAGGTCTTGGACCCGGAGCAGAATAACGCGTTTCACGATAATTATCTGGATATCGATTACGATTTAAGCAAGGTGATGTTTATCGCTACCGCTAATAATTTGAATACGATTTCCCAGCCATTGCTGGATCGTATGGAACTGATCGAGGTGAGCGGTTATATCATGGAGGAGAAGGTAGAGATCGCAGCGAAGCATCTCGTGCCTAAGCAGATGGATGTACACGGCTTGAAGAAAGGTTCCGTGAAATTCCCCAAGAAAACCTTACAAGTGATCGTTGAAGCCTATACACGCGAGAGCGGTGTCCGGGAATTGGATAAGAAAATCGCCAAAATCATGCGTAAGCTAGCCCGTAAGGTCGCTAGCGACGAGCCTATCCCGACGAGCATTAAGCCGGAGGATTTGTATGAATATCTAGGGGCGGTCGAATATTCCCGCGATAAATATCAAGGGAATGACTATGCCGGCGTGGTTACGGGATTAGCTTGGACGGCTGTTGGTGGTGAGATTCTTTTCGTGGAGTCGAGCTTAAGTAAAGGTAAGGGGTCAAAGCTTACTTTGACCGGGAATCTGGGAGATGTGATGAAAGAGTCTGCCATGTTGGCACTTGAGTATATCCATGCGCATGCGGCTCAGTTTAATATCAACGAGGAGTTGTTCGAGAACTGGAATGTGCATGTCCACGTACCGGAGGGGGCGATCCCGAAAGACGGACCGAGTGCCGGAATAACGATGGTGACTTCTCTTGTCTCCGCCTTTACTCAGCGTAAGGTGAAAAAGAACTTGGCTATGACAGGCGAGATCACGTTGCGTGGCAAAGTGCTTCCCGTGGGAGGTATCAAAGAGAAGATCTTGGCGGCTAAACGTGCCGGGATTAAGGAATTGATTCTTTGCAAGGAGAATGAGAAGGATATCAATGAGATTAAACCGGAGTATTTGAAAGGCTTGGTGTTCCATTATGTGAGTGACATTCAACAGGTGGTGGATCTGGCGTTGCTGAGAGAAAAGGTGGATAATCCATTGTTTTAATAACGACTTTTTATGCATATATTGGTGTGGGCTTATACGTATATACGTGTAGGCCCATATTAATATCGGCGTAAGCCTATACGTATATACGTGTGGGCCTATGCCGATATAGGTGTTTTTAAAGGAAGAGTATGCCTTTATTTAGAGCATTTCTGTAGGAATTCCAAGCTGTTGCGTATCTCTTGGATATCGGATTTGAAATCATCGTACTCGATGGAGATAAGCCCGTTGAAATGCTGACGCTTCAGCTCGTTGACGAACGCTTTTACCGGTAAGATCCCGGTTCCCCATGTAGCGTCTTCCATCTTGTCGGTGAGGTCTTTCAAATGTGCTACCTTGATGCGTCCGGACAACTTCTGGAGATTCTTGAGCGGATCTTCACCCACTCGTTTCCAATGGCCGATATCGGCGCATACTCCCATCAAGGGAGAACGGCCTTTCAGCGCTTTCTCTACCACCTCGGCACTTGCGTAAATGCATGGACTCGGATGGTTATGGATCGCTACCTCCATATCGTACTTCTTGGCGAGGGATTCGATGTAGTCCAACTGGTTTAACTCCGGTTCGACAGTCACGATATGTGCGCCTATTTTATGAGCGAATGCGAAGAACTTATCCCATTCCTCGTTAGTCCCATAAGAGGCTACACCAAAGGCGATCGGCTTGATTCCCCTTATCTTGAACTCGTGGCGTAATAAAGCGCAGTTATCATCGCTCAAGTCGTAATTCAGATAGGTCTCTTTTGGGAACGGAGCACCCAATTCTTGGAAAAAGAAAGCTTCCGCATACCCCATGCCCAGTTGTTGGGTCTTATCCAAGGTCTCCATCAACGTAAGATTGTGGAAAGTCCAAGTCTGTATACCCACCTTCCAGTCCGCTTTTTGCGCCGCCAGCTGTACGGCCTGCCCAAGGAGCATGACCGTACATAGTGCTAATATAATATATCGTTTCATACTTATACCGGCATTTCCGGAAGGCTCCAGCCTTCACGATAGGTATGTCTGATATATTCGTTGGCAGCCTCTAGCGCATTGAACTCCGCGTATTTCGTATCGAAATAGGGGTGACCGTCTATCACCTTGAAATCATCGCTGGTTACGATCTTCAATACGTCGGAAGAGGATATGTTGGTGAAACGCATGTTTTGGGCGTCCCACATCAATTTCTTGTTCAAGCCTTGCAGACGGATCGCCAATACGCCTAATAACACCATCTCGTTGAATGGTCCGGAATAAGCGAAGTTGGAAGTTCCTTCCACACGGTTCTCAGGAGATTCTTTACAAGCACGGATCCAGTCTTGCTCATGGAAACCGTCGAAGTATCCGGTAGCGTTCGGGATACGGCGCAAATAAGGGGTTACTTGAGGTACACGGCCGGATAATAACCGGGAGTTGAAACCTCCGCAATCGCAGATCAACGTGTCTTTAGTACCTACGAAGATACATCCACCCAAACCGTCACGCATCGTATCTACGCCATCCGGTAATAAGTCCGGACGCTGAGGAAGCATACCGCCATCGTACCAATATACTTTCACCTCCGGTAAGGCTACCTTTGGAAGATTATCACGAGCCGGGAAGCGGAATTCTACCACCTCCGATTGAGGAGCGGATTCCGTATTGATCTGGGTAGAACGGCCTTGTACGCGATCCGGATAACCTAACTTCAAGGATTGGTAAACCGGGTCGAGTACGTGGCAAGCCATATCTCCGAAAGCTCCGGTTCCGAAATCCCACCATCCACGCCAGTTCCAAGGGGTGTAGATCTCATGGAACGGACGCATGGCGGCCGGGCCGATAAATAAGTCCCAATTCATCGTCTTCGGACAACGTTGTTTTCGGTTGGGCGCTGTAATCCTTGCGGCCAGATCGGACGGTTGGTCCATGCGTGTACTTCTTTTACTTCACCGATCTCTCCGTTCCAGATCCATTCGCATAATTGACGTACACCATCGCCGGAGTTCCCTTGGTTACCCATCTGGGTCGCTACCTTATATTTAGCGGCGAGTTTTGTCAATAAACGGCTCTCGTAAACGGAGTGGGTAAGCGGCTTTTGGCAATATACGTGCTTCCCCATTGTCAAGGCCGTGGCCGCAATCGTGGCATGAGTATGGTCCGGAGTAGCTACCATGACACCGTCGATCTGGTCGCCCAACTCATCGAACATCTTCGCCAGTCCCAATAACGTTTAGCGTCCGGGAATTCCTCGAAGCAGTTCTTCGCATATTTCCAGTCGATATCGCAAAGCCCGATGATGTTCTCGGTTTTCATGCCGACCAAGTTCGGGTGGCCTTTACCACCGATACCGATACCGACAATATTCATTGTATCACTTGGTGCCTTATGGCCTAATCCAGCGATCGTTTTAGAGGGACGATTGTTAGACCAGCTGCCGCTACGGCTGCTTTTCAGAAAATCTCTTCTTGATTCCATGTTGTATAATTTGTTTTTTAGTAGTTACTGTTAGAAATTGAAACAGGAGGTTACCATTCTATGATCCGAAGGGTAAGGGGAGACTACCACGTCCGAGGTGGCCTCGCTTTCGCCTGTGATAAATGAGTCTGTTACCTTACATCCGGAATATAGTACGAAATCCAGACGGTCTAGTATTTCTTGTTCGCTAGGAACGGGAGTCCATGTATAGCCGGGTGTGGAGACCTCGTCCGGATGGATTGTCCGGTAGGAGTCGTTCATCCCGATCTCAGAGAAAGCCTTGGTTGCCGGCCACTCCACCTTGATCTTGTGGATATCGGCATCGGCGGCCCGTTGTGTCCAGTCCAAGAAAGAAGGCTCGTTAAAATCTCCTGTTAAAAAGACAGGATAACCTTCTTTCATGACTTGCTGTATATCCTTTTGATAACGAGTTACTTCTTCACGCCGGGCCTCGTTGGCGAACCGGACAGCTTCTTCCTCGGTATCGATAAACGGATAATCGCCATAAGGAATCCCATTCAATTGATAAGGTTGATACGGAATATAATATAGATGGCAATTAAACATCCAGCAGAATTTGTCTTTGCCTACTTGTATCTTCACCCCGTAGCGGGAAGCCGTACTGTCGACGACCGGATAACGAGATAAGATATAATGTCCCTCCCCTTGGTTGAAAAGGTGGAAACCTAGGGATTCCGCGATTTCCGGTACATGATCGTGCTTGATGCCGTCTTCTTCATAGATATGCCCTTCTTGGATTCCTACGATATCCGTCTGGCTAGCCTCGATCACTTTCGCTGTCTGGCTAGGGGGAAGCTTTCCCTAGGGTATTCAACCAAATATTGAAACTGCTGACTTTACCGTTGCCTGCTTGTCGCTACATGCGCTCAATGCACAACAAAGTATGGCTACGCAGCATAAAATTTCACTTATCTTCTCATGTTTCTCTGGTATTTACAGGAACAAATATATTAAATGTCCCGTTCTTTTCACTACTAAGACTTCTTAATTTATTTTACCATCGGCCAAGGAAACTTCGATACAAGCTGGATGCGTTGACCTGTAGCTTGTGATTTTCGGGCGGCCTCGATAATCTCTAATACGTGTAACGCATGCTCGACATTTATACGTGGTTCCGTGTTTAATGCCATGTGTTTGCTGATATCGGAAGCTCCTTCTTGCCAAACATAGCCATTGGTGTCCGGAACGAAACGCTGGGGTACCGGATGATCCATCGTCGATAAGTCCACCCCGTTCGGTGCCCAGTCGTAACCTACCATATGCATATTGCCGTGTGAACCGTATAAGGAGATCGTCGCTTTCTCCTGTCCTTTACCTAAATGTCCGTATGGATCGAAATAGTTGAAACCACACTCGATATGAGAAAGGACTCCCTTTTCGTGTTCCATGATAATCATGGCATTATCTTCTTCTCGAACTTTGATTTTGCCCTTATCGTCTACGGTTCTCTCCGGGGTTACGATTGTAGTCATGGCAACAACGGATTTAGCCGGTCCCAATAATCCGGTTAGGGTAGCGATGTTATAGACTCCTAAGTCGGGCATACTGCCACCTAGCGGTTCGTAGAAGAAAGCGGACCAAGAAGGGCCTTCATGTCCGTAATGTCCGTGCGCACATGCCAGATTACCTAGGGTTCCTTTATTGATTTGTTCGGCCATAAAGGCAAATTGAGGACTGTTTACAACGGCAGGCGCACCCCAGATACGAAGTCCCTTGCTCGTAGCGAGATCGTATAATTCTTTGCCTTCCTTATAGGAATTCGCCAAAGGTTTCTCGCTCCAGACATTTCTTCCCGCCATCAAAGCCTTACGGTTCAACTCTCCGTGAACCTGCATATCGGTCAATGTAAGCATCAAGTCGAACTTGGAACCACTAAGCATATCATCGATATGCTTGTACCATTTAGGTATATTATATTGCTTGGCCGCCTTTTGAGCACGATCCGGTTTGATATCGCAACAAGCTACGATTTCTACATACGGGCACTTCGATATATGGGGAAAATATTGGGTAGATACACTTCCGCAACCGATAACGGCTACTTTCACCTTTTTACCTTCCGATTCGAATTTCTCCGCATAGGCGGAAAGGGGTGATAGTAGTGACGCGAGACTTGCCGCGGCCGATACTTTAAAGAATTCTTTTCTATTCATGGCATTGATTTCTTAATACAATTAGTCTAAATCCTTAATCTTCACATTCTTGAAATATACTTTACTTCCATGGTCCTGAAAACAAAGTTTACCGGTGGTAGAGATACCGTAATCGGGGAAAGCTTCCCATTTACCGCTATAACGACGCATCTTCCAATCTTCGGACCCTTCTTGGAAGAGAATAGTTTTTCTCCGTTCAGCCAGTGCTCAACATATCCATCCTTGTAAAGTACCATAGAGGAGTTCCATTCTCCCGGAGGGTTCACCTGTTTGGTTTCCGGTACATACATAGCGTAGTTGCAACCCGTTTTCTGCCAGTCTTCTAATCCCTCTTTTCCGGTCTCGCTGACCCAAGGATAGTTATCGTCATCGATCAACTGGTATTCCGGGCCGGTTTCAAAAGGAGCTTTGTATTTAGGTCCTTCTTGTACGTGATATAAGAATCCGGAGTTTCCTTGCGCTCCGATTTTCCAGTCCCATTTGATCTGGAAATTATGGTAATTCTTAACGGTAACGATATCGGTACTTACCTTGATCGTAGTATCCGCTATCACGTCACCACCGTTTCCGTAGCCGACGATCACCCCGTCTTCTACCTGCCATCCCTTGACATCACCTCCGTTGAACATTTTCCAACCGGTAAAATCCTTGCCATTGAATAACAAGGTATAGCCTTCCGCTTTTTCTTCCTCAGTCAATACATTATCTTTTACTTCCGTGGATGAGGAACGACTTCCACATGCAACCATACACATCCCGTAAATGGTTACTAGAAAAATAGATACGATCTTTTTCATATATTAGAATATTTAGTTTAATTATCTCCTTATGATAACGCCATTTGATATGGTTTATTTGTTCATTGGCAAAAATACTGCACATAAAGGATTTGGATAATAGAGTATCTAGCTAAAAAAAATGGATTATCTTTGCGTTATTCAGTAACCATCTAAAAGTTCTGGTTTATGGCGAAAATAAAGCATGGTTTTTCCGGTCAGCGATTGATTGTCTATCCTTTCTACGTTATAGAACAAGCGTTGAACAACCCGTTAGTTGCGGACTTGGTCGTACACTCTATGGGGTATTTTCCGAAGGCGGAAAGCCATTATATTGATCGTGCGTCCGGTTGTGGAGAGTATCTTTTAATTTATTGCACCAAAGGAGAGGGCTGGTACGTGTTGGATGGAAAACGATATGTCGTACCCGAGAATCATTTTTTCATCCTCCCGGCAGAGAAGCCCCATCAATATGGTTCGAGCGAGCATGATCCTTGGTATATTTATTGGGCACATTTTAAAGGGAAAAAGGCGAAGTATATCAGCGATCAACTGCAAGGGGTGATCCCGATCGACATGGATGATAATTCCCGTATCGGCGATCGTATCGCCTTCTTCGATGAACTATTGAATGTGTTGGAGAGTGGGACGGATGAGGCTACGGTTAATTACGTCAATTTAAGTTTCAATCATTTGATCGCCTCTTTCCTCTATGTGAAGACGTATAGGGAGGCTAAATTCTCCAAAAGCAAGGCGGAGAATACGTTCTTTATTAGTTTGGCGACCCACTTCATGACGGAGAATCTGGAGAATAAATTGACATTAAAGGAATTGGCCTCTCATTTCGGCTATTCGGAATCTTATATGTACAGGCTTTTCTTCAAGGAAACCGGTTATGCTCCGATGAATTATTTCTTGCATATGAAAATAGACCGGGCTTGCCAGCTATTATTACATACGAATATGAAGATCAATCAAGTCGCCTTGAAACTGGGCTTTGACGATCCCTACTATTTCAGCCGTATCTTTAAGAAGATAGTAGGTACATCGCCCAAGGATTACCGGCACTCGTTGCCGAAGTGAGATATTTACGATGAACCTAAACGGGAATTTAGGGCTGCCCTAAACGAGGGCTTAGGGATACCCTAAACGGGAGCTTAGGGCTGGCGGTATTTATTCCGGTCGGCTTCCGTTATTTCCCGGATTACACGGCAGGGATTGCCGGCAGCTATAACATTGGCCGGAATATCTTTGGTTACGACACTACCTCCGGCGATTACCGTGTTATCGCCAATGGTCACCCCCGGAAGGATACAGGCTTGCGCACCGATCCATACGTTATCGCCGATGGTCACGGGAAAAGCGTATTCCAAACCCTCATTACGTTGCTTTACGTCAAAAGGGTGGCCGGCGGTATAGATGCCTACGTTCGGGGCGATGAACGCGTTATTGCCGATACGAACTTTCGCTCCATCCAAGATAACGAGATTCACGTTGGCGAAGAAATTATCCCCAATCTCGATATTATAGCCATAATCGCATTGGAAAGGGGATAGGATAACGGTGTTCTTCCCTTTCTTGCCTAGAAAAGAGGTTAGAATCCGATCTTTCTTCCTCTTGGTCGGGAGGCAATTGGTTGTATTTGAAAGGACGCATTTCGCTCTTTTCATCTCATCTTGAAGCTCACTATCATGATTCGCGTTGTATAATAGACCTTCCGCCGCTTTCTCTGTTTTCATATGTCTCTTACTAAGATTTATAAAACGATGATTTGCGCGAAGATACTATTTTATTGGGAGGAGTTTATCCTCCGATTCGTATTTCCAAACCCATTTTTCCCCATCTCCTTAAAGGGGAACAGCTCTTCTTTGGCTAGCATTTGCTCGCAGGGATAAGGATAGGTGAGACCTAATTGCTCGTATTTATCTTTGCCCAATGTATGGTAGGGAAGCAGGTGTACGCATTTGATACGATTTTCTTTCGCCAGCATGAATATTTCCCGAAGCGTATTCTCATTGAAATTGAAACCGGGGATTACCGGTACACGGATCGTTACTTTATTAGCGCTCTTACTGGATATATACCGTAAATTCGTGAGGATCGTATCCAAGTTCGCTCCGGTTTCTTTCTGAAGTAAATCCTTGTCCGTATGTTTGATATCGAACAAGAACAAATCGATAAGCGGAAGCGCTTGCTTTATCTTATCAAGATTCACTTGCCCGCAAGTCTCCACGGAGGTATGCAGTTTCTCGTTCTTGCATTGGATCAGCAAATCCATCAATCCCTCGAATTGCGTGAAAGCTTCGCCACCGGAAAACGTAACCCCTCCACCGGAATTCAGGTAATAATCCCGGTCACGTAAAAGGATTTCCATGATCTCGGATGAGGTAATAGATTCACCGACAAACTTAATGGCGTTCTGCGGGCATATACGCTCGCAAGCCTTGCAGGCTACACAGGCCTGACGATTAAACACCGGAAAATGGTCTTGGATGGCGATATTGCCCCGTGGACAAATCGCCTCGCAACGTCCGCATCCGATACATTTATTCTTGACATGGAGCAGATGCGGTTTCCTTTTCTGGGATTCCGGATTGGAGCACCATGGACAATGTAAAGGACACCCTTGAAGGAAAACGACGGTCCGGATGCCCGGGCCGTCGTGAACGGCGAACCGTTCGATCTCCATGATTGATAACCTATTCTCGCTAACCTTATATTTATTTATCATACAATACCCTGCTTAAAAGTTCCTGTTGAATATTGGGAGATAAATCGACGAATACCGCGGAGAACCCGCTTACCCGGACGATTAGGTCCGGGTAATTTTCCGGGTGCTCTACCGCGTCTTCTAAAACTCCCTTATCTACTACAGTCACCATCAAGTGGCAACCCCCTTTCGCAAAATAAGTCTTGAACAGGCTCTTGATGACAGCCCTGTTCTCGTTGAACATGGAAGGAGAAAACTTAATGTTTTGTACCGAGCCTCCATGATACTTGGCGTCGAACTTCGCCAAGGAATTCAGCATGGCCGTGGGGCCGCTTTTATTCGCTCCCCCTTGCGGATTATTGGCAGGATTCATATACATGCACGATAATCGTCCGTCGGGTGAGGCGGCGGTCCGGTTTCCCCATTCCGTGTTTAATTGATTATTGCTGATAACGATCAAGAAGTATTGCATACCGATGGCGATACCGCGATTGCGTACGCCTTTCGCTACGAACTCGTACAAATCGTTGGCCATCGTATCGGCAGTCTCAAGGTCGTTACCATATTTATCACAGTTCAGGCAATCTTTTCGTAAAGCCTCATAGCCGTTGAAATTAGCTAGCATGGCATCATTCAATTGCCGTAACGTGTATTTTTTTTGATTGAATACCAGATCCCGGATTACCCACAGGGAATCGGAAGTGTTGATATTGCCATACGTCTCGTTTGTCCCGCCTAGATAACGTACGCCTCCGTCCAAAAGCGCTTTTCCCCGTGCGATGCAATCATCGGTCAATAGGCTGGTAAACAAGAAACTTACGTGCTGGTTCATCACCTCATACGAATGGTATTGGGCTTTGACAGACAGATCCAGATAATAATCGAGTAAAGCCTTGTAACCGTCATAGAATTCCTCGAATGTCTGATACTCCTCTAATTTCTTTAGAGATACCGGCCCGGATTTACGTTTACCGTCAATCGGGTCGATACCATCATTCATATAAATCGTAAGTAGTTTTAGTAAATTGATGCAAATGTTGGGCGTACCCGTACTCTGTCCTTGTATCACGAACTCGGTACAACCGAAAGGCACGTATTGTTCCGCCGTTTTCTCGTCTACACGCATTCCGTACATGACGGCCGGGACGTTTACATCATCATTGTAAAGGGTCGGGTAAGTAGCTCCCGCACCCAAAGCGTCCAACGCTTCGTCCCAGATTTCCTCGGAGGTCTCTTTATCGAAGCGCAAGGTGAATTGTGGCTCTACATATCTGCAATTTTTCGCTACTTTCATGGCGATATGCAGGAATACGTCGGCCTCTTTCGGGTGTTTGCGCCCTTTACCGCCTACGATGATACGTCCGTTTACGGTGGTACGGCGATTCTCAATCATGGTCCAAAGCGAGTGGATATATCGGTATGCCTCTTCGTCGGTCAATCGCCCGGACTTGAGATCGGCTACTAAATAAGGGCCTAGATAATCATCCAGACGACCGTAGTTTATAACACCGGCCAACAAAGCGAATAACCAGAATAACTGCATTGCTTCATGGAACGTACCGGGTTTCTTCTCCTTGATGTTCTCTAGGGCTTGGCAGATACGCTCTAATTCTTTTTGCCTTTTCATGTTGGCTGAAGCCATTTGCTCTCTAGCGTCTTGCTGGAGATGAGAAGCACAATCTACAAAAATATCCAGACATTGGATGCCTGCTTTGTAAAAGTTATTATCGGGTTGCTCTTTGAGTTTCTCCAGTAAATCAGAGCGAAGGCCACCGATGCCCTTATCCAATAGTTTCGGGTAATCCAGCATCATTCCAGATAGACGTGCGGTAGCGATCATCGGGTATTCGCAGTCGATGAACATACCCAATGTATCCTCGGTGAGGACCTCCTTGTTGAATTGGGTCTTTAAATCGTGATCCAACCAATAATCATATAACGCATCCACCCGTTTTCGTTCAGTTTCATCCAGTTGTAGCTGGAAGGCACGGAGTTTCTTGAATACGCAATAATGCCCGACACCCCCTAATGAGGTTACGCATCCGAACCCGATCGGTAGGAAGTCCGTACGTCCGGCGATCAAGTCTTGATTCGTGATCTTGCGAAATAGCGTGGGGTATAAAACTTTCAGGCATTCCACTTCACGTATCTCTTTGGGTAGGGCGGCACAGGCTTTATGGACTGCCGTATACCGCTCCATGATCTCCAGTTGTACGATCAGAGGTTTCTCGCAAGGTATTTTCTTGCTGATCTCTACGTTTTGCGCCCCTTCTACATTGAAATTTGCCATATGATTATTGTTGTTAATATTGTGTAGAGACGGGGCATGCCCTATCTCTACAAGCAGATGATTTTTTAATGTTTGCTTCTTTCGGCTTCCCGCCAGTTATTTTGGTAACCGGTTAGTAAGTCCGTAAAACGTTTCGTGATCAAGTGCGGACGGGTGATCGCGCTGCCTACTACTACGGAATGAGCTCCGAGGAAGATACATTTCATGGCATCTTCCGGCGAGTAGATATGCCCCTCCATAATGACATAGGCTTTGTCTTTAAAGTCACGGCACATACGGGCGAATTCCCGTAAATCCGGTTGCTCGATATGCTTGGTTGCTTCCGTATATCCATACAAGGTAGGGCCAACGATATCGGCTCCTATTTCTACGGCACGTACAGCTTCCTCATAATTAGAGACATCCGCAAAAATGATAGCTTCCGGTATCTCTTTCTTGACGATTGGTAGTAATTCGTATGCAGGGCGGCCTTCATGGGTTATTTGGCTCGTACAGTCCAAGGCGATAATCTCGGCTCCGGCTTCCCATACGGCTTTAGCGGCCTCTAAGGTTGGGGTGATAAACACATCCGTGTCATCGTGCCAGATTTTCCAAAGCCCGATTACTGGTAAATCCACTTCTTTTTTAATCGCCTTGATCTGCTCTGGGTCGTTTGCACGGATACCCACGGCTCCTCCCCATTGGGCGGCTTTTGCCATTTTTACGACAAAGTCTACTGAAAAAGTCGGATCATCGTGTTGTACTTGACAGGATACGATCAGTCCTCCCTTGAATGAATCTAAAAGTTCTTTCTTATTTGTTTTCATATTTTTTTCGTTACATCGTTTTCTCTAAAAGCGCGGCGCCGATTATTCCGGCGTCATTTCCTAATTCCGCACGGATGACTTGGGGGATACCTATTTCCTCGGCGGCGAAGGTACAAGTATGTAGTTTCTCGTTTAAAGGTTTCAACAGCAGGTCACCTGCATGTGCGATACCACCCCCTAAGATGATTACTTGCGGACGGAAGATGGTTATGAACGTGGAGATTCCGGCGGCCAGTTTACTGATATAGTCATCGACGATCTGTTTAGCGAGGGAATCCCCTTGTTTAGCGGCCTCGAAAAGGATTTCTCCATTGACTTTATTTTCGTCTTCGCCGCAAAGTTTCCATATCAAGGTGTCCTTATTCTCTTGTAAGGCCTCTTTCATGATGCGGATTAATGCGGTAGATGAGCAATAAGCTTCCAAACAGCCTTTTTGCCCGCATGTGCAACGTTCGCCATTGTATACCAATTTGGTATGTCCAAGCTCTGCTCCCATATTATCGGCTCCGGAATAAATCCTCTTACCCATGATAATTCCGCCTCCGACTCCTGTTCCTAGCGTTAACATGATGGCATCGGTATATTGGCTGGCCGATCCGGCCAAGACCTCTCCATAGGTCGCGCAATTGGCGTCGTTGGCTATATAAGTAGGCAATGAAATATGCTTCTTTAAATAGTCGTAGATGGGGACATTCTTCCATCCGAAACAATTGGCATGTACCAAAAGGTTCGTCTTTGGATTTACGTAACTGGGCATGCCGATGCCCCAAGAAGAGATGTCTTCCATTTGCAAGCCTGCTTTGAGAACCGCTTTTTTGCTGACTTCCGCCATGTCGGCGGTGATCTCCTCGATCGTGCGTCCGGCTTGTGTCGGTATACTCTCCTTTGCGATAATCTGGTGATTCTCATCTACTACGCCAGCGACCATATTGGTACCGCCAACGTCCAGACCGAGATAATACTTGGTGCTTTCCATCTTTGCTCTTTATTTTATGAGGTCAATAGAGTGAATTATTTGTTGGCAAAGATAGAGGAGTTACCCGCCCTAGACAATGTGAGGTTTAGCCTAAAATAATGGACTATTTTTGCATAAGTGCTTTTGTTGGTTAATGTGGCAATATAAAAAAAGGACCGGACGATGGGTATCGAACGGTCCTTTCTTTAATCTTTATGTCGTATGCTGTTATTCAGCTTCTTTTTCAGCAGCTTCCTTTTCTGCCGGAGCATCTTCCGGGGTGAAGTCAGTGATGCCTGCGTTGATCAAGATGTTATACCAAGAGAGTAGTTTCTTGATGTCGCTCGGATAAACACGCTCACGATCATAGCTAGGCAATACCTCGGCAAAGTACGCACGCAATTGGTCCGTCGTGGCTTTAGAAGGTACTAAAGAGGCGGCTTTTCCCTCTTCTTTATTCTTTACGCTAGTCAATACCTCATGCAAAGGCACTTCTGTTTCATCCGTATAGATTGCGATATCGCCTAATGAGATTACTTTATCTTTTGCGTATGCGGGTACTCTCTTGTTATCAGTCAGCGATTCAACGATCAACATGTTTTTTCCATGGGAAACCAGTTTATACAGACCGGGTTTTCCCGAAATAGACAAAATAGTCTTCAACATAATGTTTTTATTTTCTATTAGTGTTAAACTTCGAGGTGGCAAAGGTAATAAGAAAAAGTGGAATTCTTCCGTCATGAGGACAGTTAACTTCGTTGGAGAAGTATCTTAGGTGCATCGACAAAGTATCTTAGGTTCGTTGACGAAGTATCTTAGGTTCATTGGATGATGAAGGTAAGATACTGTAAAAGCCACTCGTCCCGCTATCGGTGATTATTGGGATTGAAGCCAACATAACAGTTTGCCTACTTGCGGTATAAGGGCCTGTCTGTTGTCATTATAGATAACGTAATCGGAGCGATCTTTCTTTTCCTCGTCCGACATTTGGCTGTTGATTCTGCGTTCGATTTCTTCTCTCGAGGCTGAGTCCCTCCCCAAGGCTCTTTCGATGCGGAGTTCTCTTGGGGCATAGACCATCAAGCTTATGTCTACCACTTTGTAGAAACCGGATTCGAATAATATGGCGGATTCGATGGCACATAAAGGGGAAGTCTGTCTCTCTACCCAAGCCGAGAAATGACGGTTTACCTCAGGATGAATGATCTGGTTGACCTGTTGTAATTGTTTCGGATTATTAAAGATGTGGGAGGCTAGAAGTTTCTTGTTCAATCCCTCATTCGTATAAATCTCCGGACCGAAAAGGGCTGTTAATTTCTCACGGATAACCGGGGAGTTATTTGTCAGCCATTTACTTTCCTCGTCCGCTATGTATACGGGTACACCGGATAACGCTAATAAAGAGGCTACGACGGATTTGCCGCTCCCGATCCCTCCTGTAATACCTATTTTAATCATGCTTATTGTTGTGTTCCAAAATAAATTCTACCTTATCTGGCAATAAGATTGCCGTATGCACCCAGTCTGGTTTCTTGGTGAGTTTGACGGGTAGGGTACCAGATACGTTTTGCTCCAGATCCTCAAAAGGTATATGAATCGAGAACATATCTTCCGAAAGTCCTTTGAATCGGGACAAGGGCACACTGCAAGTCACTTTTACGACCGCCGGAAACATACGTACCGTATAATGTGGCGGTATATGACTGCAAGAGACAGGTATTTCCAATGTCTTCTCCGTGTACTCCTCTATCGGAATCGTGATGGATACACTTTCCGGATCGAAGTTAACGCCGTCTACCTTGATCAGTTGTACGGTTCTCGTAATGTTTTTATTCGCCTTTTTAACCTCGGTGAAGACCGTCTTAACCGAGGTCAGTGTATCCAAGATCGCCGCGGTGGCATAAGCGTTGATCTTTTGAGGGGTGATTCGGATATCCCCGGATAGTTGAAAGCCGGCTTCCAGATGAATATCGCCATTAAAGACGACCGGTATTTCCTTATGGACCCGCTGACTGAAATCCATATCTATTTGTTGCGGATCAAAACTTTGTAATGCCGTAGTGGCTATCAATTGTTTTTGAATATCGTTCTCGATCTGCCTTTTACTTACTTGAACCGAACCATTTTTCTCCTTCGTATTCTTCATGTTCACTTCAATCGGAGCAAAACGATCTTCCAAAAGTATAGTTGAGTAAAACGCTACCCTTGTCTTTTACCTTTGCGGTAATCGTTTCCACCTCAGGGGCATTAAACGCTATATCGGCAGGTACGTTCTTATACTTAACCGGAAAAACAAGTTCTATCTCATATTCCTGCTGCAAGCTTTGGAGTAGCCAGAAACCGAAAGCCAAAAGGGCGAAAAGACCAAGACCTCTTTCCATCTGTCTCCGTGGAAAAAGCCTTAGTCTTTGCTTGGATAGACTTGAAGGAATTTTGTATGTTCTCAAGTCGTGACATATTCTGTAGTTAGATTATTTCTGCTGCTGAGCGTCTTCCGCTGAAGCGAAAATAGAAGTTTTATCTACACGGATACGTACTCCATCCGCTACCTCGATTAGCATATAAGTATCACCAATCTCTTTGATCTTTCCATAGATACCTCCGGCGGTAATCACTTTATCGCCTGTTTTCAACGCCTCACGTGATTTCTGGATTTCTTTTTGTTTCTTTTGTTGCGGACGGATCATGAAGAAATAGAAGATAGCTACGATAACTACCATCATCAAAATACCGGACCACTGACTTCCTCCAGCTGGAGTTTGAAGTAAAATACTGAGTAAGTTCATACTATAATAATCGTTTTACAAGTTAATATCAATAATGATATGCACAAATGTAATGATAATAATTAATCTTTGAGCAATAACTTCTCTTTTTTTAATTCGTTGACTATTGAATCCAGAATTCCGTTAATGAATGTTCCGCTTTTAGGTGTACTATAATACTTTGCGGCATCGATATATTCATTTAAGGTAACGTTGATGGGAATGGTCGGGAACGATAAAATCTCGGCTAAGGCGACTTGCATGATGATCAAGTCCATATTGGCGATACGTTCGGTTTCCCAATTCTTCATATGTTTGTCGATGCGTTCACGATATTCCTTACCTTTCAACAAACTTTGACGGAATAACTTGATTGCGAAAGCCTTGTCTTCCAAATCCTTGAACATTGGCAATAAGGCTTGTTTGCTACCTTTCTTCTCCTCGAATTTCTTGATAGTCTTCAAGGCGAAAGTCTCTACGATCTCGATATCGTCATTCCAGTAGATGCTTTTATCTTCCAGATATTCCTCTATCATCTCGTTTCCACAGATTATTTTCTTGAAGATCTGGCGCCAGAACTCACGATCCGTCTCGTACGAGTCTTCTTCGTTTTTCAAGTATTCGGCGTAAATCTCAGAACTTAGGATCGTATCCAATACGTTCTTAATGAACTCCTCGTCGTTGCTCCATGAGAGACCTTGCTCGTCTACATACTTTTTCAACGTATCGTTTTCCGCTAATTGAGCGACGAAACGATTGTCTATGAAGCGTGTATTCGGGTTTAACTCCTCGTCGGTAGGCATGTATTTGCACTTCCGGGTGTCAAGGATCCTTCTTTGCAGGTTGGTAACTTCGATAATTAGGAGTAAGAAATAATAATATAAGTCATATGACTTCTGAAGGCTGAAAAGCAATTCGTTTTCCGCAACTTTGAGGTCACCGTTTCCGTTTTGATAGTAAGAGTATACTATCTGTAAAACTTTAATGCGGATTAAAATTCTGTTGATCATCGTTTGAAGGAACTTCTTATTATAAATTAGGCTGCAAAGGTAGTTGTTTTTTCCATAAAAGAATCGGATTTACTTAATTTTATATGTGTTAGATGATATTTTACAAATTTAGCCTCAATGGGCGTATTTTCGATCGTTAAAATAGTTGCTAATTAAAAAATGCACATATTTGAAGCAAGTTCTATAAAGTGGGTGGGTTTTAACGAATGTTAGCTGTCATGGAAGAATCAAGGAATAAAAACATGTTGAAGGTGGCGACAGGAGATTCTATACTCTAAAGCCATTAAAGCGGGAAAACGGATTTATTATCTGGATGTGAAGAGGAATTTGAAAGATGACCTATTCGTTGCCGTTACGGAAAGTAAGAAAATTCAATCAAAGGATGGTTTGCAAATCTCATTTGAGAAGCATAAGATTTTCCTTTATAAGGAGGACTTTGAGAAGTTCATGGAGGGAATGCAAGATGTAATCAGTTATATCAAGAACTCAAATCTGAAGAAATCCGCGGAAGACGTGGTGGAACCTGAAGAGGAGGAAACGATTCATGGCGATTCCCAGAGGAGGATATGGCTTCCGGTGCTATAAAGTTGGATATTGAGTTTTAATGTAACACGAAGAGAAGATAACGGGCTGTTTTACTCATGGAGAAACAGCCCGTTATGTTAGGAGCTTTCCGCAAAGGAAAATCCTATTCTTTGCTGCAATTATTCAGCCGGGTGGATAGCCTCTGTAGGACATGCGTCAGCGCAAGTTCCACAATCTGTACACATTTCAGGGTTGATGCTGTATTTATCACCTTCTGAAATTGCTCCTACCGGACACTCATCAATACAAGTTCCGCATGCAATACAATCATCGCTAATTACGTAAGCCATTTTTTTAAACGTTTAAATTGATAACTATTAGTAGGTGCAAAAATATAGCTTTCTTTCTATTTAAAAAATATCTACTGGCTTATTTTCTTCAAAAATCTTCTTTTTTGCAATATCTTTGTCGGGTTTTCGTTATTAAACAAAATAGGTTGAGATTTGAGACGATTATTACTTATATTATATGTGGTAAGCTTGGCTACCATGGGAGCCATGGCTCAAAAGGAAAGGGTGAGGAATCAGCCGTACGCTGATTTGAAATGGCTTCATCTGGGGTTTCATGTGGGTATTCACTCGCAGGATTTGTTATTGACCCATACCGGTGTCATGACCAATGGAGAGACTTGGTTCGCGGAGATTCCTTCTTACTCACCCGGCTTTAGTGTCGGGGTGATCGGAGATATGTATATGAATCCTTATTTCAATTTACGTTTCACGCCTTCTATCCATTTCGGAGATAAGAAATTTAAGTTTCGGGAACAGGCTACGGGAGAGGAATTCATCACGAACGTTCGTTCCAGTTATCTGAATTTCCCCTTAGACGTTAAATATACGGCTTTACGCTTGAATAATTATCGTCCTTATTTGATCGGCGGTATCTATGGCTCCGTGGATATAGGCCGTAAGAAAGGTAATCCGATTTTATTGAAAAGCACGGACTTCGGATTTGAGTTTGGCTTGGGATGTGATATCTATCTACCCTACTTTAAGTTATGCCCGGAGCTGAAATTCTGTTTCGGATTGGTTAACCTATTGGAGAAAGATCGTCCGGACTTGGTAGATCAAGCAAATATCAAATATACGGATGCCTTATCGAAAGCTACATCCCGTATGGTGATCCTGACATTTAATTTCGAATAAATAACTCGATATAGATATAAGCGGCCGGAATAGCCATCATTACGCTATCGAAGCGATCCAGCATGCCTCCATGTCCGGGTAATACATGCCCGGAATCTTTCACGCCTAACGTACGTTTCATCAAAGATTCGATCAAGTCGCCCCAAGTCCCGAATACTACGATCGTGCCGGCTAATCCAAGCCATGTGTACCAGTTCGTGGCCGGCATGAACCAAGCGAATATTTGGGAGGTTATTAATACGAATGCCAACCCTCCGTAAAAACCTTCCCAGGACTTCTTGGGAGAGATACGTTCGAACAATCTTCTTTTTCCAAGCATAGATCCCACTAGATAAGCTCCCGTATCATTTACCCATACGAAAACGAAAATAGCCAAGGCAAAATAGGGGATATGTACGATCTCGCCCGGCGTATTAGGTACCGATGTAATAAAGTTTAGCAGAGAGAAAGAGCCTGCGCAATAGATTTGACCGAATAAGGTCAATGCCCAGTTATTGATTGGATTACTGGCTTTATCGTAAAGCTCGGTGATCATGGTATACATTAAGAATAAAAGATAGGGGAGAAATATATTGCCTCCAACCAAGCCATTGGCGTAACCGAATGTGGCGGCGAAGAGGTAGGCTCCCCCCAAGGAACTGACAAATCGTTTGATGGCGGCATTCTCATAATGTTTGACCAATCCGTAGAACTCCCATAGAGAAAGTCCGGTAATGAGTCCAAATACCGTAAGAAAATAATAGGAGTGGAAATAGATCGCACCGACCAATACCGCGACGAAAATAATGCCAGTCAATGCACGTGTAATCAGATTTTTCAAAACAATAGTGTTTTGCTTGTTTGTAATTTTGGCTGCAAATATAACTAATAAATTGATAATACAGCAATAAGGAAGGCTGGATAGTAACTTTGATCAAAGATACGCCCCAGCCTTACTTTGTTATGAATGTCTTGACTTTGGTCGCTTATTTTCCCTGTCTTGTTTTCTTCGGTAGGAGTATCGGTTACGTTTTCCATTGTTGCGTCCGCTTTCGCCTCCTTATCCGCATTCTCCTTGTTCTTTCCGTTAGCCTTTTCCTGCAACTCCAGAATCTCTTGGGAACGGGAGATCCGGCTCGTTTCCCGAAGATATGCTCTACATCTTCCGAGTAGATTACCTCACGATCCAATAATACCTGCGCAAGTTTACTATGTCCTTCCTTATTCTCGGATAATATCCGTTTTGCCCTGTCGTATTGCTCATTGATGATCTTCTGTACTTCCGTATCGATCAATTTCGCAGTCTCCTCACTATAAGGCTTGGTGAATCCCCAATCCTGTCCGGTGGAGTCGTAATAGTTCAAGTTTGGAAGTTTATCGCTCATACCGAAGTAAACGACCATCGCATATGCTTGTTTCGTGACACGTTCCAAATCGTTGGATGCGCCTGTGGATATTTTTCCCAAGACTAATTCCTCTGCGGCACGTCCTCCTAAAGTAGCGCACATCTCGTCCTGCAATTGCTCGCGGGTGGTGATCTGTCTCTCTTCCGGCAAATACCATGCCGCACCTAATGCCTTACCACGGGGAACGATTGTCACCTTAACCAGCGGATTGGCATGTTCCAACAACCAACTTAACGTAGCGTGACCGGCCTCATGGTTCGCGATACATTTACGTTCTTCCTCCGTCGTGATCTTTGAACGTTTTTCAAGACCACCGACAATGCGGTCTACCGCATTCATGAAGTCTTCTTTCTGTACGAATTTCTTTCCGTTACGGGCGGCGATCAAAGCGGCTTCATTACAAACATTAGCGATATCAGCACCCGAGAAGCCCGGAGTCTGCCTTGCTAGGAACTCAGCATCTACGCTTTCATCTATCTTGATCGGACGCAAATGCACCCCGAATATCTCTTTACGTTCATTCAAATCCGGTAATTCAACATGGATTTGTCGGTCAAAACGTCCGGCACGCAACAACGCTTTATCCAAAATGTCCGCACGGTTTGTAGCGGCTAAGATAATAACACCACTGTTAGAGCCGAAACCATCCATTTCGGTCAACAACTGGTTCAACGTGTTCTCACGCTCATCGTTGCTATTCATATTCGCGTTCTTCCCACGGGCACGACCTACCGCATCGATCTCATCAATAAAGACGATGCAAGGAGATTTTTCCTTCGCTTGGCGGAATAAGTCACGCACACGGGAGGCGCCTACACCGACAAACATCTCCACGAAATCAGAACCAGACAAGGAGAAAAACGGCACATTAGCTTCTCCGGCAACAGCCTTCGCCAATAATGTCTTACCGGTTCCCGGAGGGCCTACCAATAATGCACCTTTGGGTATCTTACCTCCTAATTCGGTATATTTTTCCGGATTCTTTAAGAAAGAGACGATTTCCTCTACCTCTTGTTTCGCTTCCGCCAATCCGGCGACATCCTTGAATGTCACCTTACGGTCATTATCTTTATCAAAAAGCTGAGCTTTTGCCTTACCAACGCTGAACACGCCACCCGGACCTGCGCCGGTACCACCGGACATACGTCTCATCAAGAACATCCATACACCGATCAATAAGATAATCGGGCCGAATGAAACCAAGAAATTCCAGATAGCGTCATCGCCTTCCTCGAACCGGACTTGTGTATCGATATGACTATCGGCTACCGCTTTGTCATAGAAATCGGAAAACTTGTCGGCTGACGGGATCTTTACGTATACTTTCGGAGAAACCCCGATTTTAGAAACGTCCATATTCCCAAAGACCTGTTCTGTCTTTCCATTTTTCACTGTAGCCTCCACCAAGTTCTTCTTGTTGTAGACTGTCATTTTATCGAATACGTTTTCCTGCGCTAGTTTCTGGAACTCTGTCCAGCCTAGCTCTTTCGTTCCCGAAGAATCATTTGTCATGTATAGGGCAACAAGCATGATGAAGATCAACCCGTACATCCAATACAAATTAAAGCGGAACATCTTAGGTTTCCCGCTCTTCGGTGTTTTATTAAACATGTCGTTTTTATTTTCCATAAGAGATTATCATCAAATATTTAGACCGGCTTAATCAATGTTAGGTACTTGTATAACCTTCGAGTCTGCCCAAAGGTTCTCCAAGTTATAAAATGCACGTTGTTCCGGCAAGAATATATGTACAAGAACCGTGCCATAATCCATGCCGATCCATTGAGCGCCCTGTGTACCGTCAATAGACAAAGGCTTCTCATTTGCATTCTTGCGTGCGAAATCCCATACGGAATCGGATAAAGCAGAAACTTGGGTAGGAGTGTTTCCCTCACAAATAACCATATATTGACAAATGGCACCAGAAGTCTGGCTTAAATCTACTGTTACAATATTTTTGCCTCTTTTTTCTTGAAGGCCTTCAACAATCGTTTTTACTAATTCTTTTGTTTGATCCATTTATTTCTATTGATATAATTTTCCAAGTCGCAAATATACTTCTTAATTCGTTACATACGTCTTTTTCTTTCATTAATATATGTGTAATAGCTTGTTTGAGACTATCTCCTCGATTGTTATAAGCTTTTAAAAAAACACGTACGTCTTTTTGAGAAAACATGTACGTGTTTTATCCGAAAGACGTACGTGTTTTTTCTGGACATTTTTTTCGAAGGTTTATTTGCAAATTTTGAAAAAGTATATACCTTTGCACTCGCTAACAAGAGAGTTGGTGATTTGTTAAATATTGTTCTATGGTGTAATGGTAGCACAACAGATTCTGGTCCTGTTTGTCCTGGTTCGAATCCAGGTAGAACAACGTTTAAAGTTTACTTGACAATCTTGTAGAGATTGTTCTATGGTGTAATGGTAGCACAACAGATTCTGGTCCTGTTTGTCCTGGTTCGAATCCAGGTAGAACAACATAAAAAAGCCTCGTTATTCGATAAGAGTAGCGAGGCTTTTTTGTTGTAGATATCATGTTTTTATTTGTAACGAAGCCATTTGGACATCTCCTTTATACTGGGTTTCTTACCATACATGAGAATGCCTACACGGTATATTTTGGCGGAAAACCAAGTGAAACCGATGGATGATATATACAAAAATCCAATGGAAAGTAGTATTTCCCACAAAGGCACCTCGAATGGCACCCGGACCATCATCACGATCGGAGAGGTGAAGGGGATCATGGAGCACCAGAAAGCTAATGGTCCGTCAGGGTTTTCCATGCTATAGATTCCCGCATAGAGGGCGAAAACTAAAAGGAGCGTGACTGGTAGCATGAATTGTTGCGTGTCTTCTTGGCCGTCTACAGCTGATCCGATAGCGGCGAATAAGGAAGAATATAATAAGTAGCCGCCTATGAAATAAGCGATAAACAAGATGCCTATCTCGGTGAAGTTAATCGTATGAAGCATTTCTATCCATTCATTTCCCGGCTGCTGGGCTGCGATAACCGTCATGTTAGGGGTTGTGTTAAGTGCCATGCTTGATTGCAAGATCTCGCTTTCCATACCTCCTCCCAAAAAGAAAGTTCCCCCGGTGATGAGAATAAAGGTCATAACCGCCCAAAGGAATACTTGCGTAAGCCCGACAAAACCGATTCCTATAATTTTACCCATCATTAAGTCGAAAGGTTTGACGGACGAGATCATAATCTCGATGATCCGGTTCGTCTTTTCTTCCATAACCCCTTGCATGACCATTCCTCCATAGATTAGGATGAACATATAGATAAGCATGGTGAAAATTACTCCGGTTATGGATGCCACTACGGACGAGGATTGCTTTTCGCTTCCGTCATCCCCCCATTTGATCGTTTGTATGTTGAAATCTACTTTACTTTCTTTTATGATCCTTGTAGATTGGGGATATTGAATGTTGCCAGTTTGTCACTCTATCTGCTTCTTTAATGTCATATTGACGAGTCGGCTCAAATCCGCCGGGATTTGTTTCTTGGAATAGAGGGTTGCGTTTTCGGATTTTTCTGCAAGTCGTCGGAGATGTTGAGAAATGCGAATATCTCCTTCCGACATTTGCCTGTACTTATCCATATCTTTGTCGCCGTTGATAAAACGATAGCTTTCCGTATCCCTCGAACAACGGGCGTATTTGCCGGTGGCGTCGAGTATGGCGACTGTATGAACCTCATCTCCCTTGATGGAAGAGAGCCATAGGGGACGAACGCAAGTGCAGCGAATAGAAACGGTGTGAGGAACGTGAGCAGGATAAATGACTTTTACTTACTCTCCGGAGATATTCCCGTTTGATGATTAATCCAATTTTGCTCATACTTTTGATGTGTTTGTACCGGAAACGGTGTTGATAAAAATGTCATTCATAGAAGGGATCTCCTCCGTGAAGGAAAGAATCTCATATTGGGACGCCAGCCGGGTAAGCCAATCGGAGTTACTGATATTTTCTTCCTTGCGTATCCTTAACTCCTCAATACCTCCAGTCTCCTTGCGTACATTTAATATATAGGTATTACTCTTAAACCGTTCCCGTACCTCCTTGACATTGCCGGACAGGACGACCTCAGAGCGATTGATTAAAGCAATCTCGTCACAAATCTCCTCAACGGAGGACATGTTGTGAGTTGAGAATATAATGGTATGTCCGGTCGCCTTCAACTCCAATATCTCTTGTTTAAGGCGATCGGCGTTGACCGGATCGAATCCGCTAAATGGCTCGTCAAAGATCAATAGCTCGGGTTCGTGTATCACGGTAATGATGAACTGCACTTTCTGCTGCATACCTTTCGACAGCTCTTCCAGTTTGCGATTCCACCAAGGCATGATGTCAAATTTCTCGAACCAACGGGTCAAACGACTGCGTGCCTCTGGGTAGGAGAGACCTTCAATTGTGCCAGATAGATCGCCTGCTCCCCGACTTTCATCTTTTATACAACCCTCTTCCGGCAAGTAACCGATCTGGTAGATGTCTTCCGGGCTGGATTCATGGCCGTTGAAGCGAACGATTCCGCTATCCGGTGCCGTAATCCGGTTGATGATCCGATCAAGGTCGTCTTGCCCGCCCCGTTAGGCCCCAGTAATCCAAAGATTGTTCCTTGAGGAACTTGATACTTACCTTGTTTAGCGCCAGATGTCCGGCGTACTGTTTTACCACGTTTTCTGTCCTCAAGGAAATTCATAGATGTTTTTTATTACATTTTAATACGATACGCTCACCTAGCTCTTTGCAGAGCACGTTCTTGATCTCGTTGAGGTGGGCGTTCTGTTTCATTAAATCAAAGATCTGTTCCATGTCACCCTTGTTTTGAGCCTCTTTGATTTTCGCTTGATATCCTTTATCTTATAGAGGATATAGGCATCTTCATGGAATAGATTTCCCGGGGTACCAAGTAATCCAATTTATCTTCTTCTTGCTCCAGTTCCCTGAACTTCGTATGATATTTACTAAGCTGGTACTTATCGCTGATAAGGTTGGCGGCAAGCCGGCTGATGTTCGGGTCCGGATGGGCAAGGAAATAACGACTGGCCATAAAGCCCTCGTTTTGACAATGTTCAGCAGCTTCGTCCAGCATTTGTTTGAAGGCTGGCGTATAAAACGTAAGGTCATCACGTTCCAGATCGAAACGGATATAATCGGCGACCCTCATGATGACATGCTCGTTGGTCTCCTCATCTACGTAGTCATAGAGGACACGTTCGCCATATCGTACGATATAGCGCAGAAGAGCCAACTCATAAGCCTCAAAAGGAGAACGTTTCGGTTGGACCTGTATGTTGGGAGCCGTCGGAACCTCGTAGGGAGGAGTAGGGGGCGGACCCGCTTCCTTTTCCGGAATATAGTCCTCGGGCGGTGGAGGCGGAATATTTTCCGGAGGAAGGGTATTCGCCTCTTCCTGTGTATACGGTTGGTAGCCGGGGAAATCCGGATACTCCGGAATCGTATTGACGGGAGATTGAACGGGCGGTGTATTCCTTACGGATTTAGCCGCTTGGTTCTCTTCCTTGTTGAGACGGATCTTATTGACCTCGTTGAGTAAGACTTGCTCGTCTATCTCCATGGTCGTACTACATTCCCGGATATACACGGAGCGAGCGATATTATCAGGTATGATCGCTACCGTACGGATAATATCCGAGATCAGGGCGGAACGTTTGATCGGATCGCTCCCCGCTTCCGCCAATAGTAACTTTGTCTTGAAACGGATGAAATCCGTCTCGTTCTGGCTGATAAACTCGGCGAACTCGCTCGCGCTATGGCTACGGGCAAACGAGTCCGGATCTTCTCCCGCCGGAAGAAGCACGACCTTGACGTTCATCCCTTCTTCCAATAACATATCGATACCCCGGAGAGCCGCTTTGATTCCGGCGGCGTCTCCATCGTATAATACCGTGATATTATTCGTGAAACGATGTATGAGCCGGATTTGCCCTTGCGTGAGCGCCGTACCCGAGGAGGCAACCACGTTTTCTACGCCCACTTGGTGCATACCGATCACGTCCATATATCCTTCCACCAAGAAACAGCGATCCTGTTTCATGATTGCTTGCTTGGCGAAATAGATGCCGTAAAGCTCGTTGCTTTTATGATAAATCTCGCTTTCGGGGGAGTTTACGTACTTCGCGGTCTTCTCGTCCTTTTTCAATACACGTCCGCCGAATGCCACGACCTTTCCGCTTAACGTATGGACGGGAAAGATAACACGTCCTCGAAAACGATCGTTCACGTTTCCGTTATCATAAGCGATAACTAAACCGGTTTTCTCGAGGAATTCCTTTTTATAACCTGCTTTTATAGCGGTTTTGTATAAAGCATCCCGCTGGTCCAAGCTATACCCAAGTTGGAATTTACGGATGATATCTTCCCTCAATCCTCGCTCGGCAAAGTAACGCATACCTACGCTTTTCCCTTCAACATGCTCATGTAATAAAGTAGAGAAGTATTGTCCCGCCCAACTATTGACGATAAGCATACTTTCCCGGTCGCTACGGATTTGTTTCTCTTTCTCGGTAAGTTCCCGTTCCTGTATCTCTATATTGTATTTTTTCGCCAAAAAGCGTAAAGCGTCGAAATAGCTGAGTTGCTCATGCTTCATGATGAAGTGAACGGCGGTTCCACCTTCTCCGCAAGCGAAACACTTACAGATATTCTTTGAGGGGGATACGTAAAAAGACGGTGATTTGTCCGAATGAAATGGGCATAATCCTACATAGTTGATCCCTCGTTTCCGAAGAGTCACGAATTCAGAGACAACATCCACGATGTTCGCCGCGTCCAATATCCGGTCTATGGTAGGTTGATCGATCATTTTAAATTACTCCTTTTTTAGCGAACACAAATGTAGTGAAAAATAACTAAACACAAACAAGGCTTGATGTTTGCTTGTGTTTAGTTATTTTTCACTATATTTGCAGCGTGAAACGAATGCTACTCGCCAAGTACGCCTTCCAACTTATAAGACTATATTTTGTAACTGATTGGATATTAATAGAATATACATCCTTTCAGGACTAGAAGAATTATCCATCATCCTGTGGAACATCCTTTGACAGACAATTGGTTCGTATTGCGAGACCTGACCCGTCCCAATGCTAAACGCCCGGCCTATAGGTTGCTAGAGGAAAAGGGTATTGAGATTTTCACTCCTATGCGTTGGCGGTTGGTCGAGAGGAAGGGTAAGCGGATTCGTGAGGAGGTTCCTCTTCTGCACGATTTACTTTTTGCCCATACGACCTGTGCGTGTATGGATCCAATCGTAGAAGAGATCAGTACTCTCCAATATCGTTATTTGCGTGGTGGCTACCGTAAGCCGATGACGGTAGGCCATGCGGAGATGAACCGTTTTATCCGTGCTGTCCATTCCGATGATTCCCCGCGTTATTTCTTGGTTGAAGAATTAACTCCAGCGATGTACGGTCGCATGATCCGCATCGAGGGTGGCCCATTGGATGGCTACGAGGGACGCTTACTTTCTATACGGGGTTCCCGAGTGAAACGTTTGATAGTGGAGATCCCCGGTCTGTTGGTCGCCGCTGTGGAGGTCGATCCTGTATATATTCGATTACTATAACATAGATCCCCTATATTCTACGGGAACGCATTGGGTGGCGTTTGAGCGGTCTGTTTATCAGCTGTTGCGTTTGTCACCCCAAAATCATAGGGCAATTTCAATTAGTTGACTTGGAGGATTCAATTATTCTTTATATTTTTGTCTTTAGAACAAAAAGAATGAGCCTATGAAGTCTACAGAGGAATACTTAAGTATATTAAGGAGCGAAAAAGAATCGTTGTTTCGTAAATATCAGATAAGTAATCTTGGTTTGTTTGGCTCGGTGGCTCGTTATGAACAAAGGGAAGATAGTGATATTGATATATATTACGAGAGTTCTCATATGAGTTTGTTTACATTATGTCGCCTAAAGTCAGAACTTGAGAAACTTCTAGGTTGTTCTGTTGATTTATTCCGTAAAAGAGAGTCATTTGCAGGAACTCGTATGGAAAAATCCATAAATAAAGATTTGATTTATGTATAAATGGAAAGATTCGGGACGAATTTTGGATTTAATAGACATGATGATTGATTCAATTCATGTTATATAAGTCCGTACATCTCATATTAAGGATGGCAATGATTTCTTATTGACTCCTGATGATATGTTCGTTTTGGATGGTGTTTGTATGAAATTGATTTTTATTGGTGAAAGTGTAAAAACTATAGATAAACTTTCAGAAGGAGAACTTTTCCCTTTATATCCTGTAATTCCTTGGAAGGAGATTATGAAGTTGCGGGATGTGATACTCATCATTATCTTAAAATAGATGTTGATATTGTTTATTCAACAATGAAGGAGGACTTACCCCTTTTGCAGGCAACCTTATTATCGATGAAGCAAGCTATTCTATCATAAACCATTCATCAATAATCCGTTCTCCACATGGGTCAGCAGGATACGCTCATTGAGTACTTCTGCCCCGCTGACAATTATGGGAAAGGTCTCTTGTATCATTGTTGTCTAGGTTTAAAAGAGAGAGACGCAAGAAGATATACCCAAAGCCGTCAAAGCGGCGATTAATGAGGAAAGATGTTTGGAGATTTTTTGAATAGGGGTAAACACGGACAGCTTGACTTTGAGAATATAGATGACTTGGAGGACGGAACTCCGATCGTTGCTAGATATAATAATAGGGAATTTCAGTTTGGTATTTACGGGGAAGGTTATGTTATCTATCAAGATTGCTGGCAGACGAAAGCCGGAGTTCTTGTGTTCAGTTTGGAACAAAGTTCCATTGAAGGGTTTTTCGAGGATTCAACAGTCTATGAATATACGCCCGATTTTGAATTTGATAAAAAGAAAGCGTATTATAATGCAAGACGCAATTTCTCGGAGCCGGGAAATAGTGTATGGGGATGATTTCACGCTCATGTGTATGCTCGACAGCATCGAAACTCATCACTTTCGTCACTTGGTTCTTGCATATGCTTGTTCCTTTGCGATCTCATGCCTGAAATGATCCGAAAATAACCCCCGAGGAGATGGTCAAAGAGCGTTTCATCCGTACCCGTATCAACGATGCGTGAAGCAGTCGTCTCAGACACCGCTCAACTGGCCGTTTTTGAGAAGATATACTGCATGTGCCCGAGGATATATACTGCGTTAGGCAATTAATATATACTTCACAGGGCAATTAATATATATTTCGTCTTCCATATCTACGGTTGCAATGTGCAGATCGTGCCCAATGCAACCCATGCGATCCAAATCATCCACCATGGTGATGGTACGATCTTGCGGACGGAAAGCTGTATTACGCCCGCCGCTTCGGGACGCCACGAGTCACAGGCACCGCCGTTGGGAAAAGTTAGGGCATTGAATATAAAACAAACAAAATACAAATGATGGATTTTCATAAGGGCAGATGGCGATTGGCCTTAGGCCGTCTAGTGAATTTGCGGTATATCAACCGTTGGATCATTTTTAGTGCGGACCTTTTCGTCTCGCTCTCCGTATCGTTGCTGGGCGTACTAGGAATGTTCTCCATTCTGCATATACGTATTGGAGAGTCTGATGTGCTGAAAGTGGGCCTCTCCTCATTTGTGGCCAGTATCGTTTCGTTCTTGCTGTTCAAAGCATATCATGGGGTTATTCGCCATTCCACGCTGCGTGGCTTGTGGCGGATCGGTGGTGCTGCGATCGGCAAGTCGCTCTTGATGTTCCTGCTGCTTTGGCTGTTGAAAGCCCGTTTCAGCCCTTCTATCTATTGGTTGGGTGGAATCATGGACAGTACGTTGACGATCGTGATGTTGGTCACGTTGCGTGTCTTCGTGATCAATGTCTATAACAGCGTCCTCCTGCAACTCGGCAAGAAACGCAAGCGGGTACTGGTCTTTGGCACGGAGGAGGAAAGCGTGATGATCGCTACCTCGGCGAACCGTCAGGTATTCATGCAGAATTATAGCATCATGGGCTTCCTTTCCTTTGGTAATTCCAAGAAAAGCATCCGGATTGCGGAGTTGCCAGTCTACCAGATCGAGAACGTGGAGGATCTGTATCGCTTGATCCCTCGCAACAGCTTGGATGGCGTTCTCTTCCCGAATATAAAGGTTGCCCATCAGGAGCGTGACCGTTTGATCCGCTATTGCGAGCAGGCCTCATTGAAGACGTTGGTAGTTCCGGAGATGGAGGAGCTACGTGGAGGTGAGGTGAAGCGTTCGGTCCGTGAGATCCGTATCGAGGATTTGTTGGGTCGTGAGGAGATCCATATTAATCTGGACGAAATCGGCAATCTGTTGGAAGGGAAGACCGTGCTTGTCACGGGAGCCGCCGGCAGTATCGGTAGCGAGATCTGTCGCCAGCTGGCTCATTTCCCGATTAAGAAGTTGGTTTGCTTCGACTCCGCTGAGACCCCGATGCATAATCTCCGTCTGGAATTGGAAGAGAAATACAAGGGACTAAACTTTGTCCCAGTAATCGGCGATGTCCGTAGTCCGGACCGTGTGGATTATGTGTTCCGCAACTGGCACCCCCAAGTGGTGTTCCATGCGGCGGCCTACAAGCATGTCCCTTTAATGGAGGAGAACCCCTGCGAGGCGATCCGAACAAACGTGTTCGGTACTCGTGTGATGGCGGATGCCGCTGTAAGCTATGGTGTGGAGAAATTTGTGATGATCAGTACGGATAAGGCGGTGAACCCCACGAACATCATGGGCTGTAGCAAGCGCTTGGCCGAAATCTATGTACAGAGTCTGAGCCTTGCGATCGAGCGAGGAGAGGTGAAAGGCGAGACGCGTTTCATTACGACCCGCTTTGGCAATGTTCTAGGTAGCAATGGGTCGGTTATCCCCCGTTTCCGTGAACAAATCGCTCAAGGAGGCCCCGTGACGGTTACCCATCCCGATATCATCCGTTACTTCATGACCATTCCTGAGGCTTGCCGTCTGGTATTAGAGGCCGGTACGATGGGCAAGGGTGGTGAGATCTTCATCTTCGACATGGGAGAGCCGGTGAAGATAGCGGATTTGGCGAAGCGCATGATTGAACTGTCCGGGTTGCAGGTAGACAAGGATATCGAGATCAAGTATACTGGTCTTCGCCCCGGCGAGAAACTATATGAGGAGCTATTGAACAACAAGGAGAATACGAAAGAGACTCCTCACGAAAAGATCCGGGTAGCGGCGGTTCGTGAGTATGACTATAAGGATGTAGTAGAGCACATCCGTGTATTGACCGAATTATCCCTCCGTGTTCAGATCCTCTCGATGGTGAGGGAGATGAAATCCTTCGTGCCTGAGTTCAAGAGCCAGAACTCCCGGTTTGAGGAGTTGGATTGAATGTATTGTTATAATTGAATATTTATTTGTTTCTTTGCCATTATCCTTAGCAAGACAGATCGTCTGAAAAGCAATCAATAGGAGGAAGGAGGTATGGTAATAGAAAAGATTGGTTACATAGTGATGCTTATCACAGAGTTTGCCAAACCTTATCATTTGACACCGCAGCAGGCATATCGTTATATCGCTAGATATAAGGAATAGAGGTCTGTTTTGAGCATTATGGTATAATGCATACTTTGTCGTTGGATGATAATTTGATTAGCTTCGCTCTTTTTGGAAAAAAACTATTTCTAAGCTTCAAGTAATTTAAATGATGGAAACTGCAGATGTTGAATTTATGATGAATTGCCTCTGTGTGATATACTGAGTACTCTTGTTGAGGAACGAGGAATGGTAATTACAGTGGCTTTTGAGATACTATACAATTCTGATACTTATCAAAAACTGCTGAATCCTACTTCTGACCTTTATTTCCAAAGTCCACGCCATGTCTTGTTTTATTTGGATAAAGAATTCACTCAGGGGAAATTGGAAAGTGCTTAACGATAGGACGGTTAATTTGATAAACATTGTAAACACTCAAATTAGGGCTCAATATTAGAAGACTTATCTTTGCTGCGTAAATTTTAAATTTAGAATTATGTGCAGTAGCGAAGATTTAGAAGAGTCTTTAATTTGATACAGTTCCATTTCCCTTAATATATGTAAGAGCAGAGTTTATGGCAAGATGGATTTAGGGATTCAGATAAGTTCTAAAGTGATTACTTGCAGTTTAAAATCCCGATTGCTTTGTTCTATTAGTCTAAAGAAAACGTTTATGTTCGATTGATATGTCTTCTCCTTCGATAAAAAAGAACTTTATTTATAAAAGTATACTGACCCTATCTACTTACTTAATTAATCTTATGATATTCCCTTATGTATCAAGAGTATTAGGTGTGGAATATGTTGGCTTGGTTAATTTCGTGGATAATACAGTGAATTATTTTCTGTTATTTGCGACCATGGGTATGAGTATATTAGGGATACGTGAGATAGCTGCGGTAAAAAATGATTACCAAAGGAAAAGTCAGGTATTTTCCAATTTGATGGGTATGAACATCGTGTTTACATTATTTACATTAATCGTTTATCTAATCTGCATAGCTGTTGTACCTAAATTCAACCAATATGAAGAATTGTTTTATATAGGAGCAGGTAAGATACTATTTTCCGCATTTCTGATAGAATGGTTTTTTACCGGAATTGAGAACTTTCATTATATAACTTTGCGTAGTTTGTTTATTAAATGTATATATATCATATCCATATTGTTCTTGATTAAATCTCCTGCTGATTATCGGCTCTATTTTATCTTGACTGTGGGTGTTGTAGTGATAAATGCGTTGATTAATACCGTATATGTATATCGTTTTATTGATTTTCAGTTCAAGGATTTATTTTCCACACGGTTTTATAGGCAAAACTGTATGCTAGGACTTTATGCGATCATGACATCTATGTATCTTACGTTCAATGTGATGTATTTAGGTCTTGTGTCTGATAATGTGGAAGTAGGTTATTATACCACGGCGTTTAAGCTCTATTATGTAATATTGGGTTTGTTCTCAGCTTTTACCAATGTGATGCTGCCACGAATGAGCGCATTGATTTCAGAAGGAGAGGGACAGCGTTTTCATGAACTGATTGGTCGTTCGTTTATGGTAATAACGATGTTTAGTATTCCGATGATAGCCTGTAGTATAGCCTTGGCTCCTCAGATGATTTTTATTTTGGCGGGAGCAGGATATGAGGGAGCTATATTGCCTATGCGAATCATAATGCCCGCGATATTATTTGTAGGGATTGCGCAAGTGTTGGCTATTCAGGTTCTAATTCCTATGAAGAAAGACAAGATACTGTTGAAAGCTTCTGTTATAGGTGCTTTAGTTGCTTTATTAGTAAACTTAACAGTGGTATATCGGTTGGAAAGCGTAGGATCTGCTTTGGTATTGGTGGCATCTGAGACGGTGGTGACATTATTTTATATTTTATATACATTTCATCATAAGTTAGTTCATTTACCTTTGAAATACCTTGGACAAAGTATAGTTTGTGCTATACCAAGTCTCTTAGTTTGTTTATTATGTGGTAATATGATAGAAAATCCATCCCTGTCTTTTTTAGTAGCTCTTTTTGCTGGGGGGACTTGTTGGTTAGTGTCCTTTTATTTTATGAAAGGAAGAAATATTATAAGATATAAACCTTAATATATCCTCTGATGATTTATGCGTTTATTGTATTCCTGATGATTTTGTGTATCTACATTTATGATATACATAATAGCACTCGCTATAAATATACTTCTTTTTATTCGATTATATTCATCCTTATCCTGCTGAATGTGTTGAGTTATAAGATTGGTGGAGACACAGAAGTGTATATGTATCGTTGGAAGTATGATTATAGATCAATTTTTAATGTACCTTTGGCAGATGAAATAGATATTCGTTCAAAAGAAAGGCTTGGCTGGATATTATTGACATCATTTCTAAAAGGAATATGGGATAATTTTATCCTGTTAAGAATTGTCCTAGCTTGTTGGATAAATATGGTAGTGGCTTATTTTATTAAGAAAAACACTCGGTATATATTTACTGTGTTGCTGATCTATTTTGTAGTTTCTTATTTTAATTATAATTTTGAAATATTGCGTGAAAGCATTTCTATATCGTTTTTCTTGTTGTCATTCTCTTATTATCTAAATAAGTCATGGTTGAAGTATTTTTTGTGTTTCTTAGTTGCCTTCATGTTTCATGAGTCATCTTTGGTTTTACTGCTTCTTCCATTTTTTTATCTTGTTAATAAATTGAACTCTAGTAGTTTGTTTCTTCTTGTGTCTGTTCTGTATATATTTTTGAGTTCTTTGGATCTTGTAAATATATTGCTCTCTATAGTAGGATCTGATTTCGCTTTTTATGAAAAGTTGATAATTTATATGAATTCGGATATATATGGAGAAAATACAAGGGTTAATCCTTATGCATTCATTGTTGCTTCTGTTTTAACTCCTTTTATATCGTTGTTTATTTTAAAAAAACAACGAGGAAAAGAGTATTTAGTGATTTTATATTGATGTCGATACTATTTAATATTTTGACATCAAGAGTGTATATATTTTATAGATTTACCAATTATATACTTTTGCCACTTGCAGTGGCTTATGCGGAAGTAATACATGCATTTTCTTCAAGATTTGTTGTTGGGAAACGGAAGAATATATTTGTTATACCTGTTTTGCTGTTCTATTTGTCATATAAAGTGTATAATATTTATATGGGCGATGGAGGAACAGATGGTAAATTTTATGATAGATATTTCCCCTATAGTTCTATAATCGATAAAAATGTTTCCAGTTATAGAACTCATATCTTAGATCAAATATCTGCTCGTCAGATGTGATAATTATGAATTATTTGCGAATTAAATAAAATTTATGGAATATCAAAATAGAAAAGCTCGTGTTATAGCCTTTTATCTTCCCTCAATTTCATCCTATACCAGAAAATGATAAATGGTGGGGTAAGGGATTCACTGAATGGACGAATGTAGGAAAAGCTAAGCCCCTTGTTTAAAGGTCATTATCAGCCACGTGGCCTGCTGATTTAGGGTATTATGATCTTCGGATGCCGGAGGTACGTGAGGCTCAGGCGGAGATGGCTCGTGAAGCAGGGATCGAGGGCTTTGTTATTGGCATTATTGGTTTGGTAATGGAAAACAATTATTGGAGCGTCCATTCAATGAGGTTCTTGAAAGTGGAAAGCCTAATTTTCCTTTGTTTGGGGTGGGCAAATCATACTTGGACAACTAAAACGTGGGCAAATGGAAGGATGGGTCAATCTACAGGAATGATTGCTGAACAAAAGTATTTAGGAAAGGAGGATTATATGATGCATTTCGAATATGTACTGAAAGCATTTAGGGATCCTCGATATATTTGTGTGGATGGAAAGCCTTTATTTGTTGTGTTTGATCCCTATGCTTTACCTAATGATTTTATCCCATTATGGCGTGAGTTAGCGCAAAAAAACGGACTTAAAGATATTCATTTTGTTGGATATACTCAAAATACGAGTGCTCATGGATTAAAAGATGAGCTAGGTAATGATATAGCCAAAGGATATTTCTCCCTTGATGAAGCAGGAATATATTACCAATATTTAATCGATAAATTAGGTTTCGATGCAGTTGCTTCTTTTGGCACTTGGCGTGCTGAAGTGCAACTTAAAAATAGAATATGGTTTATTATTCATAGAGTATTATCTTCTAGGTTTCATATTTCTTCATTAGATAAGTATGACTATTTAAAAATTATTAAACATTACTATGTTCCTGAGGATAAGTGGGATAATGTGTATCCTTCGCTTCTGCCTCAGTGGGATCGAAGCCCTCGTTCAGGAGTAAATGGCATTTATGTTAATTCCACACCGGTGAATTTTAAGAAAATGATTTACGAGGCTTTGAATCTTCTAAATAATAAGCAAGATGAACATAGAATTTTATTTCTTAAATCATGGAATGAATGGGCTGAAGGTAATTATGTTGAGCCTGACTTAAAATATGGTCATGGCTATTTAGACGTATTACGAGAATGTCTAGTAAATGATAAATAGGATTATGTTTATAGCATTAATATCTCGTGGTGTTCCTTCTAAACGTGATCCTCAATGGGGTTGTTTTGAAAAAGATCAAGCGGAAGCTCTTGTGGCAGTCGGGCATAAGGTTGCCGTGATTAGTGTGGATAGCCGTTTCCGGCTCTATTGGCGAAAACCTGGTATTTCTCATTATCGCTTGAATGGCATTGATTATTATGATTGTTTTTGGGTACCAGGAATTATCACCCATAGATTATTTGGAAAAAAAGTTGATTTTTCAATTAAAAGAATTCAACTTAAGAGGTTGTTTAATCGAGTGATTCGGGAACATAGCCTGCCGGATGTACTTTATTCTCATTATTTGACAAACTCATATGCTGCACTTATTTTGAAAAAGATGTATAATTTGCCATTGGTGGCAATTGAGCATTGGAGTCAGCTTAATAAGGATGTTTTATCGGATTATGCTGTTTGGTTAGGACGGGCAACTTATTCAGATTGTGATGCCGTGATTTCTGTTTCAGAATCTTTGAGGCAGCGTTTACTTCAACATTTTCAGATAAACAGTATTGTTGTGCATAATATGGTTGGATCAGAGTTTTGCTATAATTGTTCGAGAGGTAGCAAGGATGGTAAGATTCGTTTTGTTTCAACAGGTAGTTTGATTCATCGTAAAGGATATGATTTGTTAATCTCTGCTTTTGGTCAGCTCAAACTTCCTTTGGATAAATGGGAGTTGGTTATTATAGGTGAGGGGGAGGAGCGTGTGAATTTGGAACAGCAGATTGATCGGGCAGGCTTGAATAGTAATGTTTATTTGTTAGGAAGGAAAGGGAAAAAAGAGATTGGCTCTATATTATGTAATAGTGATGTTTTTGTCTTGCCGTCGCGATCTGAAACTTTTGGTGTTGTTTATGTAGAAGCAATGATGATGGGATTACCCGTTATAGCTACAGTTTGTGGAGGTCCTGAAGAATTTGTGCAAAAAACAGATGGCTTACTTGTTCCTTGTGATGATGTTGAGGCGCTTTCTTCTGCAATAAAGGATATGTATGAGAATTGTCATCAATATGATCACAAAAAGATTTCAGCTGATAGTCGTGCTCGATTTTCTCCAAATGTAATAGCTTCTCAACTAATCAACGTATTTCAAGAAGTAATGTGTAAATAATGAAGGATATTGCTATTTATGGGGCTGGTGGTTTTGGTCGTGAAGTAGCCTCATTGATAAAACGAATAAATCGTATAGAAAATCAATGGAATTTTGTTGGTTTTTGATGATGATTTTAGGAATAAACCAAAAGGAAGTTCAAATGAATATGGATCTTTATTGGGTGGTATTGATGATTTGAATACTTATCCGTCAAATTTATCCTTGATTCTTGCTTTTGGAAATCCTAAAATATCGTATAGAGCTTATTCGAATATAAATAATCCTTTAATTGATTTTCCTAACATTGTTGCGCCAAGCTTATGTTTTAGATTGGGATAATTTTTTGATGGGAAAGGGTAATATTATCTGTAGTTTCGCTTCAATGAGTTGTAATGTTAGATTAGGAGATTTTAATGTTTTCAATAACAGGGTTTCTTTAGGACATGATGCTAAAGTTGGAGATTTCAATTCTTTTATGACAGCCGCTAGAATTAGTGGAGATACTCAAATTGGAACATTGAATTTTTTTGGTGTATCTTCTGTGGTTTTACAAGGTGTCAAGATAGGAACAGGTACGACTATTGGTGCAAATAGTGTTATAATGCGAAAAACAAAGGATAATAGTGTTTATGTGGGTAATCCCGCAAAAGTTTGATTTTATTTAAATATAATAATATATGGAATTACAAGATTTTATCAACAAGTTTTCTGAACAATTTGACGATACAGAGATATCTGTATTTAAGCCTGATACTCATTTTAAGGAGTTGGAAGACTGGTCATCGTTAGTAGCCTTATCCGTAATTGCTATGATTGATGAGGAATATGATGTATCTTTAAAAGGGGATGACTTGCTAAAGTCTGATACTATACAGGAATTGTTTGAACGTATAAAGAAGTGATAGATGGCGACTAATTTGGAAAAATTACAAACCGCTTTCTTTAAGGGTTTAAATCTGTCTTCTATAGACCAAATTCCTGCTCTTAAGTTAAAAGAATCTCCGAATTGGGATTCTGTTGGACATATTACGCTTATTTCAGAAATAGAGGATGCTTTTGACTTAGATTTGGAAGCGGATGATATGTTTGAGATCGATACGTTTGACTCGGCCATTAAGGTCTTAGAAAGTAAATATAATCAAAGATTCTAATGTTTGATTTCTCTTTTCTATCGAATAAGGCTTTTTATTACAGAGGATCATCATGTATACGTATGCTGATTTGCTGGGATTGTCTGAACGATTTTCTGAGCATCTAGTGCCACGATCATTGATTTTTATCGGCTGTGAGAACTCATTGGAGTCAATTGTGGCTTATGTCTCGTGTTTGCGATCGGGGGTAGTTCCTTTGCTGCTGAGTCGGGATGTTCCGGATGAGACCTTGTATCATTTGGAGGCTATTTATCACCCTCGATATTGTTGGTTCCCTAGTAGAAGAGATCTGCTTGTTAAGGGGAAGGAAAAATATTCATTGGGGGGATATTCTTTGATTCAATATGACGGAGATTCTCCTGTTTTACCTGAGGGGTTAGCTTTGCTATTAACTACATCGGGTAGTACAGGATCTCCTAAACTTGTTCGCTTATCGCATGACAATTTAAAAAGTAACGCATGTTCTATCATTGAATATTTGAAAATAACCTCTTCCGAGAAAGCGATCACATCTTTACCGATGTATTATTCTTATGGTTTATCTGTACTGAATAGCCATTTATTGGCAGGTGCTACCTTGTTGCTGACTGATAAATCGTATGTGCAGCGAGAGTTTTGGAAATTTGTTTTAGAAGAGAAGGCGACATCTTTTGCAGGTGTTCCCTTTACGTATGAAATTCTTAAGAAAATGCGTTTTGAGAAATTCTTGCCTTCATCTGTTAAGGTTATGACGCAAGCTGGTGGTAAATTGAATTCTTCTTTAATTAAGTATTTTTCGGAATATGCACGTTTGCACGATATACGTTTTTATGTAATGTATGGGCAGACAGAGGCCACCGCAAGAATGAGCTACTTACCTGCTGAGTATACTTTGAATAAAGTAGGGAGTGTAGGGGTCGCAATACCGGGTGGGCATTTTTCTTTGATTGACGAGGATGGTATGCGGATAGTGTCTCCTAATGTGGAAGGCGAATTAGTATATGAAGGCTCTAATGTTTTTTGGGGATATGCCGAATCATTAGATGATCTGTTTAAAGGTGATGAGAATAAAGGGATACTTTATACTGGCGATTTAGCTTATGTTGACTCGGAGGGATTTTATTATATATCAGGGAGAAAGAAACGTTTCTTGAAATTATATGGAAACCGAATAAGTTTAGATTTTGTCGAATCTATCGTGAAAGATCATTGCCAAGAATGTGCTTGTGTTGGTAGCGATGATAAACTAATTGTTTATGTTATAGATTTGGATAAAATTGATTCTATAAAATCGGTTTTGTCAAACCGAGTATTAATAAATCCTTCAGCTTATGAGGTTCGATTTATTGGCAAGATACCAAGGACTGATTCGGGTAAGATTATCTATTCTGATTTATCAATTATCTAATAGGGAAAATGAGTCATTTAAAAATCTCAAATGTAAAGATTGCGGGAATTACGTCATGTGTTCCTAAAATGATTGAGGAAAATAAGGAATTGTCTTTTTTTAAAAAGGGTGAGGCTGAAAAAGTGATAGCTTCTACAGGCATTGAGCGTAGACGTATTGCGGATGTGGATACGACTTCTGCGGATTTATGTTATGACGCAGCTGAAGATTTGCTCATGGGGCTGAACTGGAGACGGGATGAGATTGATTGCCTGATATTCGTGACCCAAACTCCGGATTATATATTACCCTCAAATGCTTGTATTATGCAAGGACGTTTAGGCCTAAAAACGGAATGTTATACATTAGATATATCTTATGGTTGTCCGGGTTGGGTTTATGGAATGAGTGTTGTTGCTTCTCTTTATCATCTGGGTATATGAAGAAGGCTTTGTTGCTGGTTGGTGATACGCCTACGAAATTCAAATCAAGGAATGATAAGACCGCTTGGCCTTTATTTGGAGATGCGGGAACAGCAACGGCCTTAGAGTATTCGGAAGAATCGGATGATATGTTTTTACGTTTGCGACAGAAGGGAAATCTTACCGTTCAATTATTGTTAAAGATGGTGGAGCACGGAATCCTGTAACTGAAAATTCATTGAAAGAAGTGGTTTATGGGAAGGCATTGCTCGGCGACCATTAGATAGTGAAATGGATGGAATGTCTGTTTTGCATTTGGGTTAAAAAGAGCACCGAGTCGGTTTTGGATATTCTTAGCTTTGCTTCTTTAGAGGTGAATGAGATAGACTATTTTATATTTCATCAGGCCAATTTATTTATGAATGAGAAGATTCGTAAGAAATTGAAAATTCCGGAGGAAAAGGTTCCTTATTCGTTACGAGATTATGGAAATACAAGTTGTGCTACAATTCCATTGACATTAACCGCTTCGTGTAATGATATGCTTAAGAAAAACAAAAAGTAATTGCGACAGCTTTGGAGTAGGATTATCATGGGTAGCATTTATTTTTCGACAGATTTACGTTATTTATCTTTGATAGAGTATGAGGGAAAACTATAATCCTTTTTCTCTTAAAGGAAAAGAATTTTGTAACCGGAGCTTCTTCCGGTATTGGAAAAGTATAGCCTTAGAATGCAGTCGGATGGGAGCGGACTTGATATTAGTCGCAAGAAATGAAGAACGCTTAATTCGGGCTTTTACAGAGTTAGAGGATGGAGATCATTCTTATTTTAGCTGTGATATAGCGGATTCTCAGTCCATAGAGGACTTGTGTAATCATGTCGGTGTGATTGATGGCTTAGTGCATTCCGCAGGTATGGGATTGACATTGCCGTTTAAGTTTACAACGTATGAGATTTTGAGGAAGATGATGAGTTTGAATTTTGAATCTCCCGTACTATTAACTCAGAAACTGTTGAAATATAAACGAATAAATAAAGGAGCTTCTATTGTGTATCTATCTTCTATCGATGGACCGATTACAGGACATATCGGGAACTCTATTTATGCAGCGTCAAAGTCTGCGATACAGGGAATAGCGAAAGTTCAAGCGGTAGAATTAGCTGCTCAACGAATTCGTGTGAATTGTATACTTCCTGCAAGGGTAGAAACACCCTTTATTCATAGAGATAATATTTCAGAAGAACAGGTTAGTAAGAATCAATTGTCTTATCCTTTGAAGCGCTATGCGAAACCAGAAGAAATCGCTTACTATGCGATTTATCTGCTTTCTAATGCAAGTACTTTTACAACAGGTTCTAGTTTAGCGATAGATGGTGGATATACTTTATTATAATCTTGTTTTGAATTTTTATTCATAAACATATAAATGTCTTCTCATTTGCTATATCCCCGTTCTCCCAAGTCTATCGAAATGTTCTTAGCGGATTATAATATCAATCGTGAAACAGATATAGATTATTTCTTGATTCATCAAGCGAACAAGATGATTGTGGAGCGTATTGTGAAAAAACTGAAGTTGCCCAAAACGAAAGTGCCTTGCAATTTGGAAGAGTTTGAAAACTTAGGAGGTGCTTCGATTCCTTCATTGATGGTAACAAGGATCGCAGATCAACTTAGGACTAAAGAAACGACACTGTTAATGTCTTCGTTTGGACTGGAATTGAGTTGGGGGGCCATGTGGATGAAGACAAAACCGATGGTGGTTTCACAATTAGTAATATTGAAATAAAGGTAATAAAATGAATAAAACAGCTTTGATAACAGGAATAACCGGGCAGGATGGTTCTTTCCTTGCTGAGTTTTTATTGGATAAAGGTTATGATGTACATGGAACGATTCGTCGGTCATCGGTTGATTATCGTGAAAGGATAGCTCATCTTGAGGGGTTGCCCCATTTTCATTTGCACTATGCGGATTTGGGAGATTCAATGAGTATTTTGCAGGTTGTTAAACTTGTTCAACCCAATGAGATTTATAATCTTGCGGCTCAATCTCATGTGCAAGTCTCTTTTGATTCACCAGAGTTTACGGCGAATGTAGATGCGACAGGGGTACTTAGAGTCTTAGAGGCGGTGAGACATTGTGACTTAATAGGTAAATGTCGGATTTATCAAGCCTCTACATCAGAGTTGTATGGAAAAGTTGAGGAAGTTCCTCAGAACGAGAATACCCCTTTTCACCCCTATAGTCCATATGCGGTAGCAAAGCAATATGGATTTTGGATTGTGAAAGAGTATCGTGAGGCTTATAACATGTTTTGTTGCTCGGGTATCCTTTTTAACCATGAGTCAGAACGACGGGGGGAAACGTTTGTAACCCGAAAGATCACGTTAGCAGCAGCTCGCATAGCTCAAGGAAAGCAGGATAAATTGTATTTAGGCAATCTTTCCTCATTGCGCGATTGGGGATATGCCAAGGACTATGTGGAATGTATGTGGCTTATCTTACAGCAAGATACACCTGAGGATTTTGTGATAGCTACAGGAGAACAACATTCTGTCCGAGAGTTTTGCTATGAGGCTTTCAAGGCTGTTGGCATAGATCTGGAATTTAAGGGTGAGGGAGCTAATGAGATAGGAGTGGATAAGTCAACAGGGCGGATATTGATAGAAGTTTCCTCTGATTTTTATAGGCCTACGGATGTGGTGAATTTGTGGGGAGACCCAACAAAGGCAAAGCAAAAATTAGGCTGGGATCCAGCAAGGATGACCTCGTTTAAGGATTTGGTGAGAATCATGGTTGAGGCGGATATGGCAAAAGTAGCTGCTGAACGTGCGGGTGAGCAGGTTAAGTTAAATCTAGCGGAGTATTTGGAAAAGGGTATTGTGAAGTGATATGGAAAAGAACGCTAAGATATTTGTCGCAGGCCATCGAGGAATGGTGGGAAGTGCGATCGTTAGAGAATTGAAACGACAGGGATATACCAATATAATTACTCGCACGCATGCGGAGTTAGATCTTCTTCGGCAGGTAGATGTGGAGAATTTTTGAGGCTGAGTGCCCGGAATATGTTTTCTTGCGGCAGCTAAAGTGGGAGGGATTATGGCTAATCAGAACTCGCTTGCTGATTTCATGTATGAGAATATGATGCTTGAAATGAATGTAATTCATTCCGCATGGAATACAGGGTGTAAAAATTGGAATTTCTTGGTTCTTCGTGTATCTACCGAGGTTAGCCCCTCAACCAATGAAAGAAAGCTGTTTGTTAACTTCGGAATTGGAGAAAACAAATGAGGCGTATGCGCTTGCAAAAATATCAGGATTGAAATATTGTGAGTTTCTCAATAGACAATATGGTACAGACTTTATTAGTGTGATGCCGACCAATTTATATGGTCCAAATGACAATTATCATCCAACCCATAGCCATGTTCTACCCGCTTTAATTCGTCGTTTTCATGAGGCTAAGGAAAAGAAACTTCCTTCTGTGGTGTGTTGGGGTGATGGAAGTCCTTTGAGAGAGTTCTTATATGTGGATGATTTGGCGAATCTATGTGTTTTCCTGATGAATCATTACAGCGGTAATGAAACAGTAAATGCAGGAACAGGAAAAGAATTGACCATAAAAGAGTTGACTGAGTTAGTGGCAAGAGTGGTTGGATATGATGGTATGATAGAATGGGATTTAACAAAACCGAATGGAACCCCTCGTAAGTTGCTTGATGTGTCGAAGGCGGAAGGTCTTGGCTGGAAATATAAGACAGAACTAGAGGAAGGGATTCGTTTGTCGTATATTGATTTTTTGACAAATCCTATGCGTGCGGAATGTTAGAAATGGTATAAAGACAAAGCATAGTTTAGGAAACAAGCAAATAGCAAGATTAAGGTGTGTCTTCCAAAATTAGGGATTATATGTCGATTATGAAAAAGAGGATAGTTCTAGTTAATCAAAGTTCAGGTTTCTTGGTTGTAGATGATTTGAATGCGTATTGTACTAAATATGATTGTGTGAGTATTCTTTGTGCAGGAATAAAGGAAGGCGTACGTTCAATTAACCCTAAAGTGCAAATAGATAAGATATGTAAATATAATAAAGCTAGTACTTTAAGAAGATTATTGACTTGGTCTTTGGGGACTATTCAGGTTTTATTTAAACTCCTTTTCAAATATAGAAATTTTGAAGTTGTATATTATACAAACCCTCCTATGGCATGTTTCTCCGCATTATTGTTGAGAAATAAGTTTAGGATTGTAGAGTATGATATATATCCCAATGCCCTTGAAGCTATAGGAATCTCAGATAGGCATATTATATATAGGATTTGGAAATCAATAAAAAAGAAGCTATATGCAAAAGCAGATGCTATTTATACTCTTAGTGAGGGAATGAAAGAGATATTGCTTGAGTATGGTGAGGCTGAAAAGATAAAGGTGGTACCATTGTGGTCTGCATCTGATGATTTTAAGCCTATATGCAAAGAACAGAATCCATTTGTTAAAGAACATCATCTTGAAAATAAATTTGTGGTGATGTATTCAGGAAACATTGGTTATACACACAGTGTGGAATGTCTTATTGAAGTAGCTAAAATATGCAAACTGATAATGATGTTAAATTCTTAATGATAGGTGAGGGAAAAGAAACGGATTTAGTGGCTCAAGCCGAAGAGTTAAATCTTCGTAATATAACTTTTGCCTCTTCAGGATTTTAATGTATTACCATATCGTTAGCTTCTGCAGATTTGGTATAATTACCCTTGATGAAAATGTATCAAGGGTCAGTGTTCCAAGTAAGACTTTTAACTTAATGGCTGTAGGTGTTCCTCTTCTTGCCATTTCTAATAATGATACAGAGATGTTTCGTTTGATTAGTAAGTACCAGAATGGTCGTTGTATTTCGAAGTCAAATGTGGATGATATTGTTGCTTATATCCGAGAATTAAAATCGGACAAAATGCTAAAACAAAAGTATTGTAATAATTCATTATTGGCTTCAAAGGATTTTACGTTTAAAAATTCAGAATTATATCTGTGATGTATTACTGCGATTTTTAATTTAGATCAGCTAGAGGCACAATCCTTTGCTTTAATGGGAATGTCCTAAATTGTTATATTTTGTATGTTATGTATTTGAAATTTAAGCGTTTATTTGACTTTTTTATTTCCTTCGCTATATTGTTGCTTTTATTTCCTCTTTTTATCATAGTTGCTGTTTTAATAAAGTTGGATTCGAAAGGCCCTATTTTTTATTTGCAAAGTAGAGTTGGTGAAAATGGGCGTGTTTTTAGGATTTATAAATTGCGTACGATGACAAATAAGGAGAGAGATCCTAATGTGAAACAAACGTATTTGCAAGATCCGGATATTACAAGAATAGGGGGACTTTTAAGGCGTTTTAAGATTGACGAGTTGCCTCAAATATGGAATGTGTTTATTGGTGATATGTCTTTAGTTGGCCCTCGCCCTGCGTTACCGAGTTTATATGAGAAATTTGGAGAAATTGCAAAGAAACGATGTGAAGTTAGGCCGGGAATGACAGGTTGGGCGCAAGTTAATGGTAATATCTATCTTCCTTGGGAAGAGCGTTTATGCTTGGATCGTGAGTATGTTGACCGTATGTCGTTTATGTTGGATTTGAGGATTCTTGTCAAGACCGTGGCGATTGTTTTGTTTGGAGAAGAAAAATATATTAAGAAATGAGGGTTGGATTGATTGGTAGTGTTGGCAGTAGTTTGCTGACGTTACAAAAGTTGGTGGAATATTCATTTAATGTTGTTGGAGTTTGGGGGTATGAACCTCACTCGACTTTAAATGTAAGTGGTTATTGTTCGATGCGTAGATTTGCGGAAGATAATCATCTTTCTTATTATCCTTTCATAAAAATAAATTCGAACGATATCAAGGAGCAAATTAGGAACGCTTCGGTTGATATTCTTTTTGTGGTTGGTGTCTCTCAGTTGGTTGATGAAGATATTATAAGATTACCTCGATTGGCTTGTGTAGGATTTCATCCAACGAAGTTGCCAAAAGGACGGGGTCGGGCTCCTATGGCTTGGCTGATATTGGACAAGGGAGAAGGTGCGGCAACTTTTTTTAAAATAGACACAAATGCTGATGAAGGGGATATTTTTGTGCAGGAACCTTTTTCTATAAGGGAAGATGATGATGTTACTTCTATTGGTGTTAAGTTGAAAGAGGCTATGGTTCGGGCTTTGGATCGTTGGCTTCCTTCTTTGTCTTCTGTCGGATTAAAAGGGATTCCTCAAGATGGGAAGGCGGCTACTTTCTATGCTAGGCGGGCTCCTTTGGATGGTTGTATAGATTGGTCGAACACGGCAAAGATATTGATCGTTTGATAAAGGCTAGTACATCGCCTCATCCCGGGCTTTCTCTTTCTATGGTAATAATAAGGTTCTGGTATGGAAATCAAATTATTATGCTTCTGGATATGCGAAAGGTGTTATTGGTCGTGTAGTGAATTTCAATAATGATAATCCTGTTGTTCAAACAGCTGATGGTTATGTTGAATTGGTGAAATATAACATGGTTGATTATTTGGATAGACCTGTCGATGAGCATTTGGTTGTAGGTTCTAGATTAGGCTATTATGATCAATATGAGATTTTCCGTTTGCGGAATGAGATAGAAATGATAAAGCAAGATTTAACGTTGTTGAAAAATGAAAAATAATGTTTTGTTTATCGCACCTCATGCGGATGATGAAATATTGGGCTGTGGGGCAACTATTTATAAGATGATACAAGAAGGTCATAATGTGTATGTGCTGATTATGACAAATGCCAGTAAATCTGATCCAAATATTTTTTCCGAAAAAGGTATTCAGCGTGTTAGAACAGAGGCACTGGAAGCTCATCGTTTACTAGGTGTAAAACAGACCTTTTTCTTTGATTTTCCAGCTCCTGCATTAGATCAATATCCAGGTTATATCATGTCTCGTGAAGTTTCAAAATGTATATCCGAAAATCAAATAGATACAGTGTTTATTCCCCATAGAGGAGATATACATAAAGATCATCGGATGGTCTTTGACAGTGTATTAGTCGCTTGTCGTCCTGTTGGAGATTATACGGTTAAGCGAGTTTATACCTATGAAACGTTATCTGAAACTGAATGGGCTGCTCCTTATGCGGATGATGCTTTTATTCCCACGGTGTTCATTCCTTGTAGTCAAGATGGAATGAAAATGAAATTGAGAGCGATGGAGTGTTATCAATCTCAACTAAGGCGGTTCCCTAGTTCTCGTTCTTTAGAGGCTTTGGAAGCTTTGGCGAAATATAGAGGTGCTACAATTAGCGTAGAAAGAGCTGAGGCTTTTATGCTGATCCGAAGTATTTTCTAAAATCACAATAATAATGAATAAACGAATTTACCTTTGCCTTGCTCACATGAGTGGCAAAGAACAAATGTATATCAAAGAAGCCTTTGATACGAACTGGGTCGTGCCTCTAGGTCCGAACGTGAATGGATTTGAGAAAGATCTGGAGGAATTCGTGGGTGAAGGTAAACATGTGGTGGCTCTGTCTGCCGGTACTGCCGCAGTGCATCTGGCGTTGCTTGCCTGTGGCGTGAAGCCGGGGGATGAGGTGCTGGTACAGAGCTTTACCTTCTGTGCTTCCTCGCATCCGATCACTTATCTGGGGGCTACACCTGTGTTCGTGGATTCGGAGGTGGATACTTGGAATATGGATCCTGTGTTGTTGGAAGAGGCGATTCAAGATCGTATCGAGAAGACGGGAAAAACACCGAAAGCGATTGTACCGGTGGCCTTATATGGGATGCCTTATAAGGTGGATGAGATTATGGCGGTCGCTGATCGGTATGGGATTCCGGTCATTGAGGATGCGGCGGAGGGTTTTGGCTCTCGTTATGATGGACGTATGCTGGGTACGTTTGGAAAATATGGGGTGTTGTCGTTCAATGGGAATAAGATGATTACGACCAGTGGTGGTGGTGCGTTGATTTGTCCGGACGGGGAGGCTAAGCGGGAGATCATGTTCTACGCTACGCAGGCTCGGGAGGCTTATCCGTATTACCAGCATGAGCGGATCGGGTATAATTATCGGATGTCGAATATTTGTGCGGGTATCGGGCGTGGTCAGATGACGGTGGCTGATGCTCATGTGGCTCATCATAAGCATACGTGTGATTTATACCGGGAACTGTTGAAGGATGTGAGAGGGATCACCTTGCATGAGAATCCTTCCGGTCGTTTTGATAGTAATTATTGGTTGAATACGATTGTCTTGGATCCTTTATTGAGGGTGAAAGGGCAGGAGGATGCTTATCAAGCGACGGTACAAGGTGCTGTTGGTGGTGCGGGCGGTGTGACTCACGCAGCGGTTAACGCACATACGGATTGCGAGCCGAATGCCAATGTCGAGGCGATGCGTGTGGGACTTGACGCGATGGGTATAGAATCTCGCCCTTTGTGGAAGCCGATGCATAAGCAACCTGTCTATAAAGATTGCCCGGCTTACGTGAATGGGGTGAGCGAATCTTTGTTTAAGGTCGGGTTGTGCTTGCCTTCCGGCCCCTATGTGACGGATGAGGATGTGGCTTATATTGTGGATTGTATAAAGAAGAATATTTGTTACAATTGAGAGCAAATGTACTCTAATATTTTTATCGGAAAAGTTAGTGTTAAGATGATAAATGATTATTTTTATTTTCAGTAAAATAATCATTATGGATATACCTCGTAACTATCATCTGGAAGACAAAGTTGAGTACATCATTGCTTTGGTAAATGAAGAGCGTATGATCCGTCTGAGCGGGGTGAAGGGAATCGAGATCCGGTTCACGGGATTGCGAGACGGAGAGAAATTGTATGAGGAGGTACTCAACGAGGAGGAGACCTTCAAGCCTACTTTTCATCCGAAGATCAAGATCGCCCAAGTCCGTGCGTATGATTATGCGGACGCCAATCTGCGGATTGATGCCTTGGTACATGCTTGTGCCGTGGAGGGGGATATGCAGATCGTGAAGCGGATGAAGGAGATTGTTCCTGAGTTCAAGAGCCAGCATTCTAAATACGAGGTTCTGGATAAATGAATTGTAGAAAATAAATAAGATGTAAAAAGAAGGTCTCTCATTGCGGGGGGCTTTTATGAGATAAGCGTTGTCTTTGGGATAGTATTTCGTATTTTGCTCATACAATTTAATTAGTGTTGTTTGTGATAAGATGAAGGAATGAGTATGGTACGAATAAGAAAGATATTGCTGGTTGTTGTGTCTGTGTTGGTCGGGATCTTTTCATACTTCCCTTGATCGGGGTTGGTATACTGAAATGGGCGGTCTTACCTCCGGAGAAGCTGACACCGCTGGTCGTAGAAAAAACAAACGAATTCATAGAGGCGCACTTGGAATGTGAGCGGGTGGAGTTGACTTATTTTGAGACGTATCCTTATCTGGGAGTGAAGTTGACGAATGGGCGTTTGATCTCAAATCTGGCTGAGGATTCTATAGGCTATCAGGAGGATTTGATGATTCCTTCGGATTCCTTGTTGTCTTTCAAAAAAGCGATCGTCGTATTTAACCCTACGGATTATCTGTTTAGCGGGAAGGTGACGATTCCTCGGGTTATCATGGATAGTATCCGTTTTATGGTTATGTGAATGAGGAGGGAAAGGCGAATTGGGAGATTTATCAAAGTGAGATGGATTCGGTAGATGAATCATCGTCATCTCCATTGCCTAAAATAGATTTGCAGCAAGTGCATATTACGAATGGGCACTTTGTCTATGATGACCGCCAGCAGGATTTATATACGGCGATCGATGGTTTCTTTTTACATATAGACGGCCTTTTGACCCAACGAGGAAATAAGTTGGATGTGGAGACCGGTTCTTCCTCGATCGTATTCCGTAGCCCGTCTTATTCTTTGGCGAATAAGTTAGCGTTACGCTTCAAGGGACGTTTGTTGTTGGCTGACGGACTTCGCCGGATTGGGTTGAGGGACGCGGAGTTGCTGGTGAATAACCTGCCTTTTACGGCGGATGGCTTTATGGTACCGGCTACCGAGGATAATCCGTCACGGATCGATATGACTTTCGGGTTGAAGGTTTCCGATATGAATGATCTCTTACATTTTATTCCGGATGAATATTTTAAGGATCGGGATAAAACACTTGCTGAGGGACGTATTATTTTGGAAGGGGATATCCGTGGAGAATTAGGGGATAGTATTGTTCCGACCGTGAACTTATGCTGCAAGATAGAGGATGGTTCTTATCATGTAAAAGGTATTGAACAGGGGATCGATACATTGCGCATGGACGTGGATTTACATTTGAATGGCGCTTACCCGGATTCTTCTTATGTCTCTTTGGAGGAGTTGACATTGATCGGGTTGAATACCTCGTTGACCATGAGTGGCGAGGTTAGGGATATCTGGAGGAATCCCGCGATTCGGGCGGAGATGAAAGGGCAGGTCGATTTTACCCGTTTGGCTAAAGAGTTCTTGAATCCCGACACACTGCTGCTGGAGGGTACCATGATGGCTGATTTATCTACGGTGTTTAAGGTGGATGATATCGTGAATAGCCGCTTCGCCAAGGTCAAATCATCCGGCAATTTGACGGTTGATCGCTTCAAGGCGTTTAGTAAGCCGTTAGGCGTGGATATGTATATCGCTGGGGCGAATCTGTTTGTAGGATCTACGGAAAATGAAAGTAAATATCTGAATGCGAAAGGATTGTTGAGCGCTAATCTATCGGTGGATACCTTGAATATAAAGTATAAGGATGAGATCAGTACGAATATCGGTGGATTGAAGATGGTAGCCAATACGACGCCGGTTATTGATACAACGGCTGTTATCCCTATGACCGCAGGGTTGGAATTTGATCATTTACGCACCAAGTTGCCGGATTCTACCTGGATGGTGGCCGGTAAGACCGTGTTGAAAGGGGGCATCAAGGCTTCTTCTACAGATAAGCGGATCCCTATGGCGGGAGCTACGATCTCGGTGGACACCTTAAAATATATTCTTATCCCTTTACGGACGGGTATGGTTCTGACGGAAAGCCAGTTCTCTTTGGAAGCATTACCTTATCGGCAAGCGATTCGTCAACAACGTGAACGCCGTATTGCCGCCGGTGATACCTTGCGCAGGCGCACGCAGACCACCCGAAGGGCGAATAGACAGCGGTCGCAAGTGGATTCGGTCGCTTCCTCAAACAGTGTCTTACGCCAATGGGAGGCTCGGGGACAAGTGAGGTTTAAGCAATTGAGGGGCTTTAGCCGCTTATTCCCCATTCCGATGTATATTGATGAGACAAGCGTGAAATTCAATACTAACAATATGACGTTGAGTGGTGCCCGCCTGCATTTAGGAAAGAGCGATTTTACTTTGAGCGGAGAGCTTAGCGACATCCGGCGGGCCATGCTACGGGGAGGAAAGTTGAAAGCGAATTTCGAGTTGGAATCCGATCTGATCGATTGTAACCAGTTGATGCTAGCTATAGGTAAAGGTTTGCAGTTTTCTGATCAATTGGCATCCAATTCAGTTGGGGCCTTCTCGGAAGACAGTATCTCCGTACTGGAGACGGATCATCTATTAGCGAATACCGTGGATAGTGTCGCTACGGATTCGATCTCTCAACTATTTGTCGTTCCGAAATTCTTGGATCTGACGCTTCATACAAATGCTAAAAAAATAGATTTTAAGGATCTGAAGTTGGAGGATGTGAAAGGTGAGGTTGTAATCCGGGATCAAAGTATCAATCTGAGCGATTTATGTATGAGCTCGAATATCGGTTCTGGAGATCTGACGATGGTTTATACGACCAAAACAGATCAAGAGGCGACTATGGGATTTGAGTTGTCCTTAAATGATATTTTAGTGGAACGGTTAATCAGTTTATTCCCGGATATTGATACATTGGTCCCTATGCTTCGTTCGTTCGAAGGCATGGTAGATTGCCAGATGACGGCGACTTGCAAGGCGGATTCTACGATGTCCGTGTTGCTGCCGTCTGTAAATGCCTCTTGCTACCTGAGCGGAAAGAATATGGTGCTGCTGGATGGTGAGACATTTACCGAGATATCGAAGACGCTGATGTTCAAGAATAAAAAACGGAATATGATTGATAGTATAGCGGTAGATTTAGCGATCCATGATAACAAGATCGAGGTATTCCCATTCTTGGTGGAGATGGACCGGTATAAAGTAGCCGTAGGAGGAACGCATAATTTGGATATGACGTTCGATTACCATCTCTCGGTTTTAAAATCGCCGGTGCCGTTTAAGCTGGGTATCGATATAAAAGGGAATCTGGATGATTTCAAGTTCAAGATAGTGAAATGTAAATATAAAGATTTCTTGAAACCTACCAAGCAAGCGGAACTGGATAGTACCCGCAGGAATGTGCGTGAGGAGATCGCGAGACGATCCGGAAACAAATAAGAGGCCGCTCCCGAATTAGGAAACAGCCTCTCTGAGATTCATCCACATACACACGGTCACGTTGAGGAATCAACGTGATCCATACATTGCTCGTAATATTTCATGTAATCTCCACCGGTGATATCCTCCACCCATTTCTGGTTCTCAAGATACCAACGGATGGTTTTTACGATACCAACCTCGAAGCAGGTCTCTGGTGTCCAGCCTAATTCGTTGGTGATCTTCGTCGGGTCGATTGCGTATCGTTGATCATGGCCCAGACGGTCTTTTACGAATGTAATCAAGCTGTCGTTGATCCAGTCGATAGAGATTTCTCCATCGGCACCGATCTCTTTTTTCTTTAATACTTGGCGATATTCCGGTTGTTCGGTCATTAGTTGATGGATCGTCCGGATCGTGAGTTTTACGATCTCGATGTTCTGCTTCTCGTTATGACCGCCTACGTTGTAAACCTCTCCCACACGTCCGTGGTGGATGACGGCGTCGATCGCCTTGCAATGATCCTCTACATATAACCAGTCGCGTACGTTTGTGCCGTCACCATATACAGGTAGGGATTTACCTTCCAATATGTTCTTTATAATTAAAGGAATCAATTTTTCCGGGAAATGGTAAGGTCCGTAGTTGTTGGAACAACGGGTAATAGATACCGGCATCTTATACGTCTCGTGGTAAGCCTTTACGAATAAGTCTGCGCTTGTCTTGGAGGCGCTGTACGGGCTTCGGGGATCTAAAGGCGTGGTCTCGTGGAAATACCCTTCGGCACCTAGGCTTCCATAGACCTCATCGGTAGAGACTTGATGGAAACGTACACCTTCACGCCATACCGGATAACCAGTCTCGGCCTTACCGGTAACCCATGCTTTTCGTGCGGCGTCCAATAGGTTTTGTGTACCAAGGATGTTGGTTTGCAGGAATAGCTGGGGATTTTCGATGCTTCGGTCTACATGACTTTCAGCGGCGAAGTTCACGACATAATCGAAGTTGTATTTCTCGAATAGCTGGTCGGCCAAGGCACGGTCGCAAATATCGCCTTTCACGAACTCGCAACGTACTCCATCGATATCCTCGGCGATGGTGCCTAAATTACCTGCGTAAGTCAGCAAGTCTAGGACAACGATCTTGATATCGTCATATTTCGCCAGCATATGTTTGATGAAATTGGCACCGATAAAACCGGCGGCACCGGTAACTAGGTAAGTTTTCATATCTGTACAGTGTTTAGTATTTGAAATTAAGCTCAGCGTCTTTCAGCAATGGAGCCTTGGTGTCTTTCTCGGATAGGTTGATCGATTCCGGATCTGTGATGCTCCAATCTACATGGACCGTGGGATCGTCATAGCGGATTCCCCGTTCATGCGTCGGAGTATATGGATTATCTACTTTATAGGTAAAGATAGCCTCGTCACTTAATACATGGAATCCGTGGGCGAATCCCTGTGGAATAAATAACTGGCGTTTATTCTCGTCCGATAACTCTACAGCTACATATTTGCCGAATGTGGGCGAGCCTTCACGTACGTCTACGGCTACATCCAATACCCGTCCTTTGATCACCCTGACTAATTTAGATTGAGAATAGGGCGCTAGCTGATAGTGTAATCCTCGTAATACGCCTTTAGAGGAGCAAGATTCGTTGTCTTGCACGAACTGGATTTTTCCGATATGCTCCTCGAATTCCGCTTGCTTAAAAGCTTCCATAAAGTATCCGCGCGCATCTTTCAATACCTTTGGCTCAATGATCCATACGCCCGGTATTACAGTTTCTGTATAAGTCATTTTTTCGTTATTTATCTATTTGATAGGCAAAGGTAAGCTCATTTTCTCTACTTCTATAATATTCGGAGGGAAAAATAAAAAGAAAGGAAAAGTTTGGTAATTCCAATATTATTCTCTTTCTTTGCACTCGCAAAACAAAAGTAGTTGTTTTGTGTTGAAGTTATGGTTCCTTGGATGAGTGGCTTAGTCAGCGGTCTGCAAAACCGTGTACGGCGGTTCGAATCCGCCAGGAACCTCTTGGTAATTGAAAATTCAGTATTAAGAATTGAAAATTACTTTTATTTTGATTGATTCGGTTCCTTGGATGAGTGGCTTAGTCAGTGGTCTGCAAAACCATGTACGGCGGTTCGAATCCGCCAGGAACCTCGAGGAAGCCTCGAAGTTGTTTGTAATGAACGCTTCGAGGCTTTTGTTTTGTCCGTTTGTAACTCTCGCCGGGTTGTCGGGCGGTTCGCTGTTTTCATGGCTTCCCTTGGCCGGATCCTTAGGGGATTTGTGGTTTCCTCTTGAGGTATTCATCTTCTAATGGCTTTGCATGATCGTCCACCATCCGTTGCATGATCATGTAACAGTTGGTGGACGATCATGCAACGGATGGTGGATAATGAATGTCTCAGGAGGAAAGGCGTAATAGGACAAGGGAAGATCTTTTAAAAGTATCGTGATAAGGAAGAATATTTGCCCAGTGTGTTTATGCTTCCCGAATTTATTACTACCTTTGCGCCACTCAATTAAATAATCATAATTGCATGCACGAGAAACTTATTATTCTTGATTTCGGCTCGCAAACAACCCAGCTTATCGGCCGTAGGGTCAGAGAGTTGAATATGTATTGTGAGATCGTTCCTTATAACAAATTCCCGCATGACGCTACCGACGTGAAAGGTGTGATCCTTTCCGGAAGTCCTTATTCCGTATACGACGAGAATGCCTTTAAGGCTGATTTGACCGAGATACGGGGGAAGTATCCGTCTTAGGTATTTGTTATGGAGCGCAGTTTCTAGCTTATACATCCGGAGGTAATGTGGAACCGGCTAATTCACGTGAGTATGGACGTGCTAATTTGTCGCACATTGATGGTGAGGATGAATTACTGAAAGGGATCCATGTGGGTTCACAGATATGGATGTCTCATGGGGATACGATTACCGTATTGCCGGATAATTTCAAGGTGATCGCCAGCACGGACGACGTGAGGGCTGCCGCTTACCATGTGGAAGGTGAGCAAACGTGGGGCGTTCAGTTTCATCCGGAAGTATTCCATTCGACAGACGGTACGAAGTTGCTGGATAACTTCTTGAATATTTGCGGATGCGCCAAGGATTGGACACCGGCTTCCTTTATCGAATCTACCGTAGCTGAGTTGAAGGAGCAATTGGGAGATGATAAAGTGATCTTGGCTCTTTCCGGCGGTGTGGATTCATCTGTTACGGCCGTATTGCTGAATAAGGCGATCGGTAAGAACTTGACTTGCATTTTCGTGGATCATGGTTTGCTGCGCAAGAATGAGTTCGAGAACGTAATGAGGGATTATGAGCATTTAGGATTGAACGTGATCGGCATAAACGCAAAAGATAAGTTCTATAAAGAACTAGCGGGCGTTACGGAACCGGAGAAGAAACGTAAGATCATCGGCAAAGGATTTATCGATGTCTTCGATGAGGAGGCGCATAAGCTGAAAGATATCAAGTGGCTGGGGCAAGGTACGATTTATCCGGATGTGATTGAGTCGCTTTCTATCACAGGTACGGTTATCAAGAGCCATCATAATGTGGGCGGACTTCCGGATACGATGAACTTGAAACTCGTCGAGCCGCTTCGTCTTCTTTTCAAGGATGAGGTTCGCCGTGTCGGTATGGAGTTGGGTATGCAACCGCATTTGATCAAGCGCCATCCGTTCCCGGGACCGGGATTGGGTATCCGTATCTTGGGTGATATCACGCCGGAAAAGGTACGTATCCTGCAAGACGCTGACGATATCTATATGTCATTGATGCGTGAGTGGGGACTTTACGATAAGATTTGGCAAGCTGGGGTAATCTTACTTCCGATTCAATCCGTAGGTGTAATGGGCGATGAGCGTACCTATGAGAATACGGTAGCTTTACGTGCGGTAACTTCCACGGACGCTATGACCGCCGATTGGGCGCAGCTTCCGTACGAGTTCCTCGCCAAAGTTTCCAACGAGATTATCAATAAGGTGAAAGGCGTGAATAGAGTCGTGTACGACATCAGCTCGAAGCCGCCTGCAACCATCGAGTGGGAGTGACATTTGTCTTAGGTATAACAAAGTGTAAAATCAATAAAATTTAAAAGTCACATGAAGCAAGATATGATTGTTATCTTGGATTTAGGTAGTCATGAGAATACGGTGTTGGCTCGTGCTATTCGTGCGTTAGGCGTTTATAGTGAGATTTATCCGCATGACATCACGGTTGAGGAATTAAAAGCCTTGCCAAACGTGAAAGGTATCATTATCAATGGTGGCCCAAACAATGTTATCGACGGTGTAGCTATCGACGTGAATCCGGGTATTTACGAGATGGGCACTCCTGTAATGGCCGCAGGTCACGATAAGGCGTTGTGCGAGGTTAAATTGCCGGAGTTTACGGATGATGTCGAGGCGATCAAGGGCGCTGTCAAGTCTTTCGTGTTCGATACTTGCAAGGCTGAGGCAAACTGGAATATGACGAATTTTGTCAATGACCAGATTGAATTGGTAAAGCGTCAGGTAGGGGATAAGAAAGTTCTGCTGGCCTTGTCTGGAGGTGTCGATAGCTCTGTAGTAGCCGCTTTGCTTTTGAAAGCGATCGGCGATAAATTGGTTTGCGTGCATGTGAATCATGGTTTGATGCGTAAGGGCGAGTCCGAGGATGTCGTTGAGGTCTTCAAGAACCAGTTGAATGCCAATTTGGTGTATGTAGACGCTACCGATCGTTTCTTGGATAAGCTAGCTGACGTGGAAGATCCGGAGCAAAAGCGTAAGATTATCGGTGGTGAGTTTATCCGTGTATTTGAGGAAGAAGCTCGCAAATTAGATGGAATCGATTTCTTGGCTCAAGGAACGATCTATCCGGATATCGTGGAGAGTGGAACGAAGACGGCTAAGATGGTGAAATCCCATCATAACGTAGGCGGTCTGCCGGAAGATTTGCAATTTGAGTTGGTTGAGCCTTTGCGTCAATTATTCAAGGACGAGGTTCGTGCTTGTGGCGTAGAGTTAGGTTTGCCTTATGACATGGTTTATCGCCAGCCGTTCCCCGGACCGGGTTTGGGCGTACGTTGCTTGGGTGCCATCACCCGTGATAGACTGGAAGCGGTACGTGAGTCGGATGCGATCTTACGGGAGGAGTTCAAGAACGCCGGATTGGATAAAAAGGTATGGCAATACTTTACGGTAGTACCCGACTTTAAGTCGGTTGGCGTACGTGATAACGCCCGTTCTTTCGAATGGCCCGTGATTATCCGTGCCGTCAATACGGTAGATGCCATGACCGCTACGATCGAGCCGGTTGATTGGCCTATCTTGATGAAGATTACGGATCGTATTTTGAAAGAGGTGAAGAACGTGAACCGTGTATGCTACGATATGTCTCCGAAACCGAATGCGACAATTGAGTGGGAGTAATTAGGCTTACTTATTAAACAGATATAAAAAGGCCCGGTGATTTATCTGAATCCCGGGCTTTTTATTTATATACGATAGATTCGAAGAACTATTTTAGTTCACGGATCTTGATATTACGGAACCAGATCGGATAGCCATGATCTTGCAGACCGATATAACCTTCTTTAGAGATACCTTCGGTAAAGCCCGGGAAGTTCTTGAATTTACTGTTAGCTACCAAATCATCCCACTCTTTGCTCCATAAAGTATACTCAACAACTTTCTTGCCATTTTGGGTATGCGTTACTTTTCCATCTTTTACACGGATTACGATCGTATTCCACTCGCCGGCAGGATTAACTGTTTTCGGATCTGCGGGAAGCATGTCATATAGAGAACCTGCTAAGTGGTTCGCTAATTTGTTGTCGGTTGCGTCCACGTTATCTAGTACCTGTACTTCGGGAGCCGCATAATAAATAGGTTTACCGGGTACCTCGCGTACATAATAGAAGATACCGGAGTTTCCCATCTTGCTCGCTTTCCAGTCTACCGAGAGCTCGAAGTTTTTGAATTTCTTGTTCTGGTAAAGGATATCGCCATTAGCGCCTTGTCCCGGTTTCTTACCTTCGCCGGTAAATACTTTCATGGCATTGTCTTCTATAACCCAGTTTGCGGGCATAGCGGTACCGTTACATTGGCGCCATCCAGAGAAGTCTTTTCCGTTGAATAATAATTCCCAGCCAGCTTTTTTTTCCTTCTTAGTCAATGTATTCGGAGTTTGAGCGAAACAGGGATAGCCATAGCTATGGCCGAAAGAATCAAGAATGATTTGAACAACTTTTCATGTTACTTAAATTGTTATTAGATTAGATTTGTTAATATCATTACAAATGTAGCAATTTGCTTAATAACCCTTATGAGGATTAACGTATTTTAATGGAAATAGGATTATTCTATTGATTTAACACATGAATCGTATGGCAAGCCACTAGCGCGGCCGTTTCCGTACGCAGCCGGCTCTCTCCTAAAGAGATCGGCTCGAAGCCATTCTCTTGAGCCAGTTTGATTTCTTCCGGGCTAAAATCACCTTCCGGTCCGATGAGGATTAAGGCATTCTCTCCCGGCTGATACGTATGTTTTAATAGTGGCTTCTCGCCTTCCTCGCAATGGGCGATAAACTTACGCCCATCAAAGGGAGTGGCGACAAACTTCTTGAAATCTGTCATTCCTTCTAACGCCGGCAAAGTCGCTTTCTGGGATTGCTTCATGGCACTGACCAATATCTTCTCCAATCGAATCGGCTTGATCTCTTTACGCTCCGAGAAACGACAATTCAAACAGGTGATCGCATTGATCCCTATTTCCGTCGCTTTCTCCACGAACCACTCCATCCGGTCCATGTTTTTGGTAGGAGCTATGGCTATATGGAGATTGAAGTTCCAGAGATCGGGTTGTTTCCAACTCTCTAAGAGGGTCACCTCACAATGTTTGGGATGCGCCCGGCTAATAGCCGCTTTATAAAAAGAGCCTTGCCCATCCGTCAATACTATCTCATCGCCTTCACCTAGACGAAGTACCCGTATACAATGTCCTGCTTCTTCTTCCGGTAATTCCGGCTTGATAGCTATATCTGGTGTATAAAAAATCTGCATGACCATCTAATTTTCAATTCTCAATTTTCAATTACCCAAGGATCATACCAATTATAGTAGCCGATAGCACAGAGACCAAGGCTCCGCCGATCATAGCCGGTACGCCGATACGTGAAATTAATCCTCGTTTTTCCGGGGCTAATACGCCCAATCCGCCTAATAAGATACCGATAGACGATATATTAGCGAATCCGCAAAGGATATAAGTAGACATCAAGATCGATTTCTCATACATGAATAATCCGGCATCTTTCCATTGCTGTAATTGGAAATAGGCGACAAATTCGTTCAATATGGTCTTTTGTCCCAATAAAGAACCAACTAACATGATGTCTTGGCTGGGAACCCCGATCAACCACATGAAAGGAGGGTGATGCAGTCATCGTAATCTTTACAATCCAGTCATTCAGTCCGGTATAACGCCCTATCACACCTTCCGTAATATAATTCGCTAACGCTACAAGGGATATGAATACCAATAACATCGCGGCAATATTCGTCATCAACTTTACGCCGGTAACCGTACCCGATGAGATGGCATCTAGAATATTCGAGTTCTCTTTTTCCTTGCCGGAGATAGCTACATGGTCCGTGGCTTCTTCCGTCTGCGGACAAAGCATTTTCGCTAAAACGATTGAACCCGGTACTGCCATTACGGAAGCCGAGAGCAAGTGAGTGGCGAATAAAACCTTCGCCGCCGGGTCTGTTCCTCCCAACATACCTATGTAAGTACCCATTACGGAACCGGCGATCGTACCCATTCCGGATACCATGACCAAAATATCTCCGAACGATTCATCGTCGGCAGGTAATTCTTGATCAACACAGGAGATTCTGTCATTCCATAAAATATTACCGGCGGCCACTAATCCCTCCGAGCCGGATATATTCATGAATTTACGCAATACCCACGCAAAGGCACCGACTACTTTCTGGATAATCCCCAATGGTAAAACATGGAAACCAAGGCGGAGAAGAAAATAACAATCGGTAGCGAATGAAGCAAGAAACTGAATCCTGCCGCTTTAGAGGCATACGGGCCTAATAAGAAAGTAAGACCGGCATCCGTGAAGTCCATCAACTTAACAAATATCTTGCCACATCCTTCCAATAGGCTTCCGACGAACGGCACATATAAAACCGCCAAGGCGAATACGATCTGCATGAACAAACCTCCACCTACTAATTTCCAATCGATCCGTTTACGGTCATAACTCATCGCATAGGCGATACCTAAAATCGTAATGATCCCAAGCAGACCTCTTAAAAGTGAGACCAGTCCGAATCCTCCTTGTTCTCCAATCATTTGTTTGTGTCCTCCTCTTCTTCTCGACGGCGCAACTCGTCTTTATACATTTTCGCGTATTCGTAATTTTCGTCCGCTATAGCGTCTTCCAATCGCTCGTTTATTTCTTGGATATCCAATAGGCTTAACCATTTCTTTAACTGGGCTTCGTCCTTAATCTCATCCGGTTCTAATTCTAATAAATTGTCATCCTCCTCCGGTTCGTCAGCGGGGATGGACAGGGTGTCTTCCAGTACGACACCGCATTCCTTTACAATCTCCTCGGAAGTAAAGATGTCGCAATTTACCCGAAGCGCTATGGCAATCGCGTCGGAAGTGCGAGAGTCCAGCTTTATCGAGCGCTCACCGTCGCTAAACTCTAATTCTGAGTAAAACACACCATCTTCGAATTTGTATATGTAAACTTCCTTAAGAATGACGTTGAAGGCTTGCGCAAAAGTGGCGAATAAGTCGTGTGTTAATGGACGAGGAGGTACGATATGCTCCAAAGCGATCGCTATAGACTGTGCTTCAGCGGTTCCTACGATGATTGGAATTCGCCGTGGACCATTTTCCTCTGCCAAAATTAACGCATAGGCCCCGGATTGAATTTGGCTGTTCGCTAATCCTTGAACCCTTAATTTTATTCTTGTACTCACAGATCTGAAATTTAAAATTGTATACAAAAGCAAAAGTAATATTATTTTCGGGATTATTGCGAATAAATGTGATTAATCACTTTCAGTGTGTTTGGGGTTAAGGGGAAGGATAATGGAAAAACGGCTTCCTTTTCCTATTTCGGACTCTACGGCGATATACCCATCGAAACGTTCGGCTATCACTTTGCAAATGGATAGTCCCAAGCCGGTACCTTTGGCGAATTCATCCAGTTTCGTGAAACGATTGAAAACGGCGTCTTGCTTTTCTTTCGGGATACCAATGCCGGTATCTTCTACGAAAATATGTACATGCCGCCCTTCCTCTCGGTATTCATAACCAATCAATATATATCCCTTTTGCGTGAATTTGATAGCGTTGCTAAGAAAGTTGGTAATCACTTGTGTCAACCGAAGCTTATCCGTGGGAATGGATATGCTTTTTTCCGGTATTTGCATACGAAGTTCTACGTTCTCCGGCATTAAAACTTGGAAAGTCTGGTAAATCGTGCTTATTAATTCATTTAGAGAATATTGCTGGAAAGAGAATGACATACGGCCCGATTCGATACGGGAAAGATCTAAGATATCATTGATAAGGTTCAATAACAGATCGCTGTTCGTATTGATTAACTCGGTAAAGTTTTCCCGTTCTGCCTTACTGAGCTCGATGTCTGTGTTCATAAGATTCGAGAATCCGACAATAGCGTTCAATGGAGTCCGGTTTATCGAATGTTCGTTTCAGTGTTTCATTAAAAATCGGGTAGGTATCTTTCTTTTGCTCAAAAGAATGGATAAGCACGATTTTCTTTTCTTCTTTTTCTTGGCAACCTAGGGTTAACAAAGAGACAAGAAATATGGATATGGCAAAAATTAAATATTTATGTGTGTGTTTCATGATTCTTAATAGATAGATCTTTTGCAAAGGTAGAAGTTTTTTTGACTATCAAAGCAAAAAAAAATGGTCATCCGTCACGGACAACCAATCTTCATTGCTAACCTTAAATCTAATACCATGAAAAACACGGTGCAAATATATAGTATTTTATGTTGTACAGCATGATTTCGTGGCGTAAATCCTTGATACGTTAGCTTTATTTTAATAATAGTCCGTCCTGCTAAAGGACCGTTAACAGTTATTGCTTGCTTTTCACGTACTCATCGGCCTTCTCTTTTACCCGATCGGCACGTTTTTGAGTCTCGGGATGGCTTGAGAACATCTGCATAAACTTGGACGATTTAGCTTCCGACTCACTCAGTTGTAACAATTTATTTAATGAGTTAGACATTCCGTACGGATCTCGCCCGTAATCTATACAAAACTGGAAACCGAATTCGTCCGCCTCATACTCTTGTTTCTGGGAATATTGAGCGCCAGCCAATGCCTGTGCCATGTCTCCCAGTTGAGAGTCGGTCAGCTTGGATACGGTTCCACTTACGGCTCCGGCGGTGTTTTTAGCGGCGGAGGTCAAGTAAGCGTTTTTCATGGCGTCTTTAGAGTCGGAATGAACGACGTGCCCGATCTCATGACCGATAACGGCGAATACCTCGTCATCGTCCATGATTTTCATCAATCCGCCACATACGCGTACACTTCCGTCTCCACAGGCGAAAGCGTTTACATCTACTACATTATATACTTTAAAGTTTAAGTCTAGGCCGGAAACTTTTTTTACATTGGCGGTCAAGCGTTCCAAGCGTTGTCCCATTTCCGTATCCGGGCCCGCTACCTCGTTATGAGTGTCCATCCATTGGATGTACTCTTTTGCCATTTTGGCTACATCCTCGTCGGATAGAGTAGCGGCATGCGCTACATCAGTCGCGGCATTAATCACTTTTTTCGTATTAATGGTCTTGCCGCCAATCTTGAATTGGGCGGAAACCGTTAGGCTCACTCCTGCTAAAAAAGCCAAGGACAATAAGATTTTTTTCATGTTTTAAATTAGTTAGTTGTTTGTGATAAATAATTTTCGATCTGTTGAAAAGTAGCATCTTTCAACAATACTTTCTTCTCTTTGTTCAATAGGTATAATGTGGGTATCGCTTTTAAGTCGTAGATCTCGTCGTTTTTAAGCGAAACACTTTTGTCGTATGAGTTGATCCAATCTTTAGGCATGACGGAAACGTGTTCTTTCCATGCGTCCAGATCCTCGTCCGGATAAACGGCTAAGATCTTTAGTTTGTTGCTTTTTGAAAATTCATTGATCAAGAAGGACGATTCCATTTGTCTGGTTATTTCTTGACAAGCATGGCAGTCCGGATTATAGAAAAATAATAATAGATAATCCGCTTTTATATTGTATAATTTCCCGGTTTGTCCGTTCGCTAATGTGTACGTGAAATCGGTCGCAGGCGTCCCGATTCTGTTTTTTAATGCGAGCTCTAGCAAATGGGCGGGACGTATCTTTTCCACATCGCTTAATGACGAGGATTCGGTAAGATATTCCAATACCGCTATATACATTTCCTCATTCCTTAAGGGGGAGTTCGGGTCGTATAGATATTTCTCCATCATCTCGGAAAAGTACTGAAACATGGCACTGTCTTGTTCTGTTTGTTTCATCATCGCTTTTACGGAAGAAGACATAGCCGCAGGCGAGACATAGTTCATCAAATCTATATAGTTGGATAATGCCTGCTCGGTCACTTGAGGTTCATGGATATAGGTCGTATCCTTGAAGTCGAATTTATCCCAATAATGTTTCACTAAATATTCGGCCCTTTCCACCGGGTCTGTGATTAGGGTGGGGACTGAGACCATTTCAAAGGTGGGTGGCGCTACATTGGATTCTTCCGTTTTTTGATTGCGTTGACCACTGCATGCATTGACGGTCAACGTCAACAATAAAACATATAGATATTTCATATTCATTCATATATTTATGTTTCAATCCACAAATATATAGTATTATTTTTATCTTTGTTAAATTAAAACGGCAAAAGATAGAATATCATGGATTTTCGATTAAAAGTATTTCATAGCGTAGCTTGTAACTTAAGTTTCACGAAAGCGTCCGGAGTTGTTCATTAGTCAACCCGCTATTAGTAAGCATATCCATGAGTTGGAGGTTCAATATAAGACACCTCTCTTTGAACGAACAGGTAGCCAGATCCGTTTAACTCGTGCGGGCGAGTTGTTGTTTTCGCATACCCATTCCTTATTGGCTTCGTATCGTCAATTGGATTTCGAGATGAATCTGTTGACAAATAATTTTCTGGGGATTTACATTTAGGTGCCAGTACGACAATATCCCAATATGTTCTTCCGCCCGTGCTTGCTTTATTCATTAAGATGTTTCCGGATATACATGTATCTGTATTGAATGGGAATAGCCGGGATATAGAGTTGGCTTTGCGAGATGGAAAAATAACGTTAGGATTGGTGGAAGGAACTACCCGTCAAAATACGATGCATTATATACCTTTTATGAAGGATGAGTTAGTGGTTGTCACTCATGTAGGGTCTAAGTTGGCTGCTTATGACGAACTGACGTTGGAACAACTTTGTGCTTTGCCCGTAGTACTTCGTGAAACGGCTCCGGTACGCTTGAGGTCTTGGAGGGGGCTTTAGCAAAACACCAGATCAAACTGTCGCAATTGAACGTATTATTGCAGCTAGGTAGTACGGAGAGTATCAAATTATTCTTGGAAAATTCCGATGCTTTGGGAATTCTTTCTATTCGGGCGGTGACACGTGAGCTGATGGCTGGACGTTTGAAAGTGATAGATATTGAGGGCTTTAAGGCCGAACGGACTTTCTCCTTTGTGGAGCCGCAGGGACAGAACAGCGGTATGGAAGAAAGTTTCATGCGTTTTGCCAGTCAACATTGGCAATAACTTTAGGTTATTCGCTATAAAAACTTGTGAAGTAAGGGATCGGATGAAAATATGTACTTTCGCGAACGAAATCAAATAATGATATGTTGTACTAAATAAATCAATAATTATGTTTAGCGAAAAACGAGGTAACGTATTACATGGTGTCTTGCTGATAGCTCTTTTCTCTTGTTCCGCATTCTATATCGCGGAGTTCCAGTTTGTTAAACAAATGTCATTCAGTCCGCTGATTGTCGGTATTATTTTAGGTATGTTATACGCCAACAGCCTGAGAAACCATTTGCCGGAGACGTGGGTTCCGGGTATCCTGTTTTGTACTAAGCAAGTACTTCGTGCGGGTATCGTACTATATGGGTTTAAGCTGACCTTCCAGAGCGTGATTGCGATCGGCCTTCCGGCAATCCTGATCGATATGGTGATCGTGGTGCTTACCATCTTGATCGGTGTTTGGGTGGGACGATTGATGAAAATGGATAAAGACCTTGCTTTACTGACTGCCACGGGTAGCGCTATTTGCGGGGCTGCTGCGGTATTGGGCGCTGAACCGGTCGTGAAGTGCGAGGCTCATAAGACGGCGGTTGCCGTATCGACAGTCGTGATTTTCGGTACGCTTTCTATGTTTATTTATCCGGTGATGTACCGTGCGGGTATTCTTGATTTAGACCCGGAGCAAATGGGACTTTATACGGGTGCGACCTTGCATGAGGTAGCTCATGTGGTAGGAGCCGGTAACGCTATGGGAAAGGAAATTTCGGATGCGGCTATTATCGTGAAAATGATTCGTGTGATGATGTTAGCTCCTGTGCTAGTGGTCATGAGTTTCATGTTGGCTCGAACCACCGTGAATTCCGTGGTTAACGGGGGGAGGAATGGCGGAGGCGTTGCCCCTTCTCGTGGTAAGATCACTATTCCTTGGTTTGCGTTTGGTTTCTTGGCCGTGATTGGTTTCAATTCGTTCGACTTGCTCCTCATGCGGTTGTAGATGGGATCAATCAGGTAGATACATTCATGCTGACAATGGCCATGACTGCTCTTGGTACGGAGACTAGTATCGAGAATTTAAGAAGCTGGCGCTAAGCCCTTTGTTTTGGCCACTATTTTATATGTTTGGTTACTAGCTGGTGGTTATTTGTTGGCGAAATATGTGCCTCAACTTGCATAAGATCGTATTTTCCTCTATTTTGTGATCTTAAATAGGTCGTTGTGGATAAGATGAGTCTCTTATCCATACCGTGAAATATAAAAAGATGGCATCAAAGATTACAAAAGGTATCCTTATTTCTTGTTGGATAGTATACCTCGCTATATTAGGGGCGGTGGTAATGGTGTTTATGGCGATAGCGAATGGTTCAATTGGTTATATGCCTCCGGTGGAACAATTGGAGAACCCGATTGATAAATATGCTTCCCAAGTTATCTCCTCGGACGGAAAGGCGTTGGGAGCCTATGCGCATAGCAAAGACAATCGTATTTACGTGAATTATGAGGATCTTTCGCCGGATTTGGTGAAAGCCTTGATCGCTACCGAGGATATCCGGTTCGCCGAACATAGCGGTATCGATGCGCAGGGTTTGTTTCGTGCTATCGTGAAGCGGGGTATCTTGATGCAAAAAAGCGGTGGTGGCGGTAGTACCATTACCCAGCAATTAGCGAAGCAATTATTCTCGCCGAGTGCCGATAATATGATGGAACGTCTTTTCCAGAAACCGATCGAATGGGTGATCGCGGTTCAATTGGAACGTTATTACACAAAGGAAGAGATTATAAATATGTATCTGAATAAGTTTGACTTCTTGTACAATGCCGTGGGAATCCAATCCGCGTCTCGTGTGTATTTTGGAAAGACCCTAAAACCTTGAAGATCGAGGAGCCGCCACGTTGGTAGGCATGTGCAAGAACCCTTCTTATTTCAATCCGGTTCGCCATAACAAGCGTACCATCGGCCGTCGTAATACGGTTTTGGAGCAGATGGAAAAGGCCGGGTACATAACCAAGGCGGAATGTGATTCGTTGAAGGCTTTACCCTTGGTCGTACATTTTACCCGTATGGACCATAAAGACGGTTTGGCTCCTTACTTCCGTGAATACCTTCGTCTGACAATGACCGCGAAGAAACCGGAGCGTAAGGATTACGCCTCTTGGCAATCTCAGAAATTCAGTGAGGACTCATTATCTTGGGCGACGAATCCATTATATGGATGGTGTAACAAAAATAAAAAAGCCGACGGAGAATACTATAATCTTTATACGGATGGCTTGAAAATCTATACGAGTATCGATTCCCGTATGCAGAAATATGCGGAAGACGCTGTCCGTGAACATATGAGTAAAGATCTTCAACCGGCTTTCTTCCGGGAAAAGAAGGGACGTAGCTATGCTCCGTTCTCAAGAGACGTAAGTGTCGGTCAAGTAGACACGATGTTGATGCGTGCGATGCACCAGACAGATCGTTACCGGGCGATGAAAAAGAGTGGAATGGCTGAGGCCGATATGCGCAAGGAGTTTGAGAAGCCTGTCGATATGCGTGTGTTTAGTTGGGATGGTCCGATCGATACGATCATGTCTCCCTTGGATTCGATTCGTTATCATAAGAGTTTCTTGCGTACGGCGTTTATGTCGATGGACCCTCGCACCGGGCAGGTCAAGGCATATGTAGGTGGTATTGACTATAATGACTTCCAATATGATATGGTGAATGGCGGTCGCCGTCAGATCGGTTCTACCATGAAACCGTTCCTTTATTCGTTGGCGATGATCGAGGGGATCAGCCCTTGCGACCAGATGCTACATGTGCAGCAGCAGTTGATGGACGAGAACGGTCGTTTGTGGGTTCCCCGTAACGCCAGCGCGAAGCGAATCGGCGAGATGGTTACGATCAAGTGGGGATTACAGAACTCGGATAACTGGGTAACCGCTTATCTGATGAGCCAGCTCTCACCTTATACGTTTGTTCGTTTGCTTCATTCTTTCGGTTTGAAGAATCATATCGATCCGGTTATCTCGGTCTGTCTGGGTACTCCGGATGTATCGGTGGGTGAGATGGTCGGAGCCTATACGGTATTTGCCAACAAGGGCATCCGGGTAGAACCTTTATTCGTGACCCGTATAGAAGATTCATATGGAAATACAATCGCGAACTTTACCCCACAGATGAGTGAGGTGCTGACGGAAGATGCTTCCTATAAGATGCTACATATGTTGAAAAGCGTAATCGACGGTGGTACCGGAGGACGTGTACGTTTCCGCTACGGTATCAAGGCGGAGATGGGTGGTAAGACCGGAACGACCCAGAATAACTCCGACGGTTGGTTCATGGGATTTACGCCTAGCTTGGTTTCCGGCTGCTGGGTAGGCGGCGAGGATCGTTCCATCCATTTCGATCGCTTGGCGGAAGGGCAGGGAGCGAGTATGGCGTTACCGATTTACGCCCTTTATATGCAAAAGGTTTATAAAGATAAAACGTTAGGCTACTCGGAAGACGAGACTTTCGAGATCCCCGAGAAATACGCGAACCCATGTAGCGAAGGTGGGGAGGAAGATAGCCCCACGACCCCACCGGATACGGGAGGCATCGATAAGATGTTTGAGTGATAATAATCAGACTATTACAGTTTTTTTTAATTCCTCGTAAGGAAAACTTTTGTTTCCCTATAGCAAAACAAAAGTTTCTTCAGCAGGAAACTTTTGTTTCTTCCAATAGAAACTGCAGTTATCTTTATGGAAAACAGAAAGCGCTACTGATCCTTTTTCCCAAATCCTTTGTTATACTAAGAATTAATGGTTAGATTTGTGACTGTTAATCTTAATAAAGGAGGAGCTATATGGACCGTAGTAAAATGATTTCTCAGTTGGAAGACCCGTCTGAAGTCTTTGATTTTCTTGTGATCGGAGGAGGAGCTACCGGCATAGGTATCGCTCTGGATGCTTCGACAAGAGGATATAGAGTCGCCTTATTCGAACAATCGGACTTTACGAAAGGAACTTCCAGCCGTAGCACGAAGTTGGTCCATGGCGGTGTCCGTTATTTGGCGCAAGGAGATGTCTCCTTGGTTCTGGAAGCTTTGCGCGAACGAGGCCTGCTACGCCAGAACGCTCCCCATTTGGTAAAAGATCAAACCTTCTTAATCCCTTGTTATCGTTGGTGGGAAGGCCCGTTTTATACGATAGGCCTGATCCTGTATGATGTGATGGCCGGAAAATTAGGTCTGGGACGTTCGGTTTGTATCGGTCCGAAACGGGCGCTCCGTACCATTCCGATGCTTCGTCCGAAAGGGATGACCGCCGGGGTGCTTTATCACGACGGCCAGTTCGATGATTCCCGCCTTGCGATTAATATGGTCCGCAGCTCTATCGACGCTGGCGCTTGTATCTTGAACTACGCGAAAGTCATAGGGCTTCTGAAGGATGGCGACCGCAAAGTATCCGGCGTTACGGTTCGAGATGAGGAGACCGGTACGGTTTATCAAGTAAGATCCCGTTGCGTGATCAACGCTAGCGGTGTCTTCGCCGATGAGATCTTGCAAATGGACGAGCCGGGCAAACGCCCGACCGTTCGCCCCAGCCAAGGAGTCCATTTGGTATTGGATTCCTCTTTCTTGCAAAGTGATTGCGCCATTATGATTCCTAAGACATCGGATGGACGTGTGTTGTTCGCCGTACCTTGGCATGATAAAGTCGTGGTAGGGACAACGGATACCTTGATGGAATCGCCGGAAAAGGAGCCGGTAGCCTTAGAGAAAGAAATCCAATTTATACTCGATACGGCCGCTAATTATTTGACCCGGCCACCCAAGCGAAGCGATGTCTTATCCGTGTTTGCGGGGCTTCGTCCGCTCGCCGCTCCCCGTAGCGAAGGTAAAAGACAAAGAGATATCACGTAGCCATAAATTGATCCGGGAGAAATCCGGCTTGATCACCATTATCGGAGGCAAATGGACAACCTACCGGAAAATGGCCCAAGATACCCTAGACCTAGCGATACGTTACATGCATATTCCTACAAAGATTGTATTACCGAGCGTTACCAAATCCATGGTAGCCGGAAGAATCCGGATTTCTCCGATCCTTTATACGTATATGGTACGGATGCCGACGAAATCCGTAACTTAGTGGCCTCTTCCCCGCTATGGCGGAGAAGTTGCATCCGGACTATGCCTATACGGTAGGAGAGGTAACTTGGCTGGTCCGTAATGAGATGCCTCGTACTTTGGAGGATGTATTGGCCCGCCGTTTGCGTATCTTATTCTTAGACGCACGGGCGGCGATGGCGATGGCTCCTAAAGTAGCGGGATTCTGGCTACGGAATGGGGAAAGGACGAGACTTGGACCTCTGCTCAGGTAAAGGCGTTTAATGAGGTTGCCTCGAATTATATACTGAATTGACAAATTGATAAACGATACTAATATAGAAGGATATGAATTTTCGAAATAAATATGTGTTGGCGATCGATCAGGGAACCACTAGCTCCCGGGCTATCCTGTTTAATCATCAAGGAACTATTATTACGTTGGCTCAGAAACCATTCCAACAGTATTTCCCGAAACCGGGCTGGGTAGAGCACGACCCGAATGAGATTTGGTACACCCAATCGTCTGTCATCAAGGAGGCGATGGCAAAAGCGGATGTCACGGATAGCCATATCGCCTGTATCGGAATCGCTAACCAACGGGAGACTACCATCATCTGGGACCGGGAGACTGGCTTTCCCGTATACAACGCGATCGTATGGCAGGATCGCCGTACGGCGGATTATTGCGAGGAACTTAAATCCCAAGGCTGGGCGGAACGTATCCTGCAGAAGACCGGGTTGGTGATCGACGCTTATTTCTCCGCCACGAAGATAAAATGGATATTGGATAACGTAAAGGGTATCCGGGAGCGTGCGGAGCGGGGAGAACTATGCTTTGGAACGGTAGATACTTGGCTGGTTTGGAAACTTACCCGGGCGCTCAATTCATTACGGATGTGACGAACGCTTCCCGTACCATGCTTTCAATATCCGTACTTTGCAATGGGACCAAGAGTTATTGGACTTGTTTACAATACCTGCCTCGATGTTACCGCAAGTGAAAGCCTGTAGCGAGGTTTACTGCGAGACATCAACTCCTATTTTTAAGAAAGGCATTCCGGTATCCGGTATGGCCGGCGACCAACAGGCGGCTCTGTTCGGCCAGCTCTGCGTAGAGGATGGTATGATCAAGACAACCTACGGAACCGGCTGCTTTATGATCCTGAATACCGGTAAGGAACCCGTTCTTTCCCAGAATAACCTATTGACAACGATCGCATGGAAATTAGGGGATCAGACGACCTATGCGCTGGAAGGTAGTGTCTTTGTGGGAGGTGCCGTCGTTCAATGGTTGAGGGATGGGATCGGCCTGATTCCGAATGCCTCGATTACGGAGCAAATGGCGAAATCCGTCAGTGATAATGGGGGCGTTTATTTTGTGCCGGCGTTAACAGGCTTGGGTGCGCCGTATTGGGATCAATACGCACGTGGCGCTATTATCGGGATTACCCGCGGAACTACGGCGGCCCACTTGACCCGTGCGGCTTTGGAGGGCATCTGCTATCAAGTATATGATGTATTGATGGCCATGGAAAACGATATTCACGCCAAGCCGAAAGAGATTCGGGTAGATGGCGGTGCTATCGCTAATAACTTCTTGATGCAATTCCAGTCCGATATCTGCCGCTGTCCGGTCGTACGTCCGAATGTATTGGAGACGACTGCTTTGGGAGCCGCTTATTTGGCGGGCTTGGCGATCGGCTATTGGAAGGATATCGATGAACTGAAAGAACAATGGTGCTTGGATAAGGTCTTTAACCCACAAATGAAAGAGGATACCGCCCGTAAATTATTGAACGAATGGCATAAGGCGGTGGGGCGTTCTCAGAATTGGGCTGAATAATGAAAATCATCTTATAGGCAGATTAACAAGTTAACAAATTCTTAAATTATTATCTTATGTCTCCATTTTTAGCGGAATTATTAGGGACTATGCTCTTGATCCTGATGGGAGGAGGAGTTGTAGCGAATGTCTGTTTGTCGAAAACAAAAGGCAATGGAGCGGGCTGGATAGCGATAACGACCGCTTGGGCTTTAGGCGTATTTATCGGTGTTGTGGTAGCCGGCCCTTATAGTGGCGCACATTTGAATCCGGCGGTATCGATCGGCTTGGCGATCGGAGGGACTTTCCCTTGGTGTGATGTATGTACTTATATAGCCGGGCAAATGATAGGTGCCGCTTTGGGCGCTTTATTGGTCTGGCTGGTTTATAAGGATCACTTCAACGCTACGGATGATCCGGATGCGGAATTAGGCGTATTCTGTACGAGTCCTGCTATCAAAGATTATCCAATTAATTTCTTAGGTGAGATGATCGGTACGTTCGCCTTGATGTTTGTCGTATTTTTTATAACGGACGGAGAACTAACCTACGAAAGCAATAGTACCTTGCCGATAGGTTTAGGTTCGGTAGGTGCCATTCCGGTAGCGTTTACGGTCTGGGTAATCGGCCTTTCCTTAGGTGGAACTACCGGTTACGCGATTAACCCTGCCCGTGATTTAGCTCCCCGGTTCATACACTTTATTTTGCCGATCAAGGGAAAAGGCAGCAGCCATTGGGAGTATGCTTGGGTACCTGTTTTAGGGCCGATAGCTGGGGCCGCTATTGCCGGTATGCTCTATTATGTATTGAAATAATCTCTTGTATCATCCGGATCACTTTCGGAACCGCCGCTTTTACCTCGGGTGTCAGATCCATTCCGACCTCGTTGATATTGAGGGCGGAGATGACAATGAGATGGGTTTCCGGGAGATCGTCGGTCAGGATCATGGCGTCGATCATATCTTTTAGACCGATCTCGTGGGCGCTCATAAGCGGGGGAAAGTCGGTAGCGTAACGAGGTTGGATCAGACGGACGGTGCCCGGAGGGTTATTATCCAGCGTGGCATCGATCATGATGATACGGTCATATCCTTGCAGCCAACTTAATAAATGAAGCCCTCCCGTGCCCCCGTCCATCAAATGGACGTGAGCCGGGAGCTTCTCGTTTTCTAAAGCCTTGATAACGTGTATGCCTACCCCTTCGTCTTTCAGCAATAAATTGCCTACTCCTAATACTAATGTTTCCTTCTCCGCTTTCATCCTTTTTTAGCGATCTTAGTGATAGTCTCGGCAGTCTCGGTTACCTCTTCCTTGTCCGCTATGTCTTCCTCGATAAACTTCCAGCCACCGATGATGGACGAAGTCTCGCCACGTTGCTCGATATAGTCATGATAAAATACCAGATAAATATGAACGATAGCGAAAAGGATGAAGAACCACATCAGGAAATGATGGATCTGGCGAGCCATCAAATCCCCGCCCATCAAGGGAACTGTCCATGCGAACAGTTGCGGGAAGAAGGACTGGCTCATCTTCGCGTACAGGCCGAATCCTGTGATACTTTGTAACAAAAATGCCCAGAAAGTTCCGAAATAAATCAAGCTAGCCAAGGCGTTATGCCCGATACTGTCTACCGGTTTGTTCTTAATCATCAAGATATCTACCTTGATCACCTCCAATACCTCTTTCCATTGGGATTTCTTTAAAGGGATGAAGTTATTCCATCTGGCATAACGATTCCCGACGAATCCCCAATAAAGCCGGAATACGAAATTGAAGAAGAATACGAACGCTGTTACGAAATGGATAAACCGAACCACGCCGAACCAATAGCTGAAATAAGCCTCCGAAGCGGACATGATTGCGGGAGGATCGGCGATGATAAAGCCTGTCACGCAGAGTATGACGATACAGAGCGCATTCACCCAATGATAGATACGTACGGGTAATTCCCATACATACACTTCTCTTAAACGTTTCTTACGACTCTTCATGGCTCTATTGTTTTTTAGAATGTATCAACTTGGTGCACATATTTTCCTTCCTCGTCATACAGATGCACGGCACAAGCCAGACAAGGATCGAAAGAGTGGATCGTCCGAAGAATCTCTAGGGGTTGCTTCGGATCGTATATCGGCGTACCGATCAAAGCGGATTCGTAGGCGGACAATACGCCGTTCTCATCCCTCGGTGAGGCGTTCCAAGTAGTAGGCACTACCATCTGGTAGTTCTTTACCCGGTTCTTGTCGATCACGATAAAATGGGCTAATGCTCCACGGGGAGCTTCGGCCAATCCTACGCCTTGCTCATGATCGGGCCAGTTCTCCCGTTCCCATTCGGCACTGTTTGCCATCCGGGAATCCCCGTTCTCGAGGTTCTTGATCAATTGGTTGAAAAACTCAAGGGCCCAGTCTGCTGCCATTCTACATTCCAATCCACGAGCGGCGGTACGTCCTAGGGTAGAGAATAAAGCATCTACCGGTAAGTCAAGCTGACGTAAAGTCTCGTCTACGATACTCTTTTGAGGTTCCTTCCCTGCGGCGTAAGCTACGATCAAACGGGCTAACGGACCCACTTCCATTGGTTCCTGTTTCCACCGTGGCGTCTTGATCCAACTATATTTATCCTCTACGTCCAATAACTTATAGGGGGGACGAGGGCCAGTATATTCCAGATGGGTCTCTCCCTCGTAGGGATGCAAACCGGCTTTGTCTCCTTGCGTGTATTTATACCATGAATGATAAATGTACTCCTTGATTTCTTCCGGGGAGTTAGCGTCTACGGGATGTACCTTGCTAAGGTCACGATCCAAGACGATTCCTCTGGGGATCTTATAACTTTCCACTTCCCCGAGATCGAACACCGGGTAGTCTCCGTAAGACAAATAGTTTCGTACGCCTCCGCCAATCTTACTCCATTTGTCTTTATAGACGTTGGCGATCATCAATAAATCTGGGATATACACTTGATTAATGAAAGTTTTCGCCTCCTCTAGTTTCTGCTTTACCAGAGCGAGTCGATCTGCGTTGATCGCATTGGCCTCATTTAAGTCGATGCTGCAAGGCATACCGCCTACGATATAGTTTGGATGCGGATTCTTGCCCCCGAACACAGCGTGTACCTTGACGACCTCTTTCTGCCATTCCAATGCGTCCAGATAATGGACGGTAGCGATAAGGTTCTGTTCCGGCGTAAGTTTATAGTCCGGATGTCCCCAATACCCATTGGCGAATATACCAAGCTGCCCGCTGGCAACGAACTTCTTTAGTCGTTCTTGAGTGGCGGTGAAATACCCCTCGGTATTCTTTGCCCATGGAGAAAGTTGCTGGGCAAGTAAAGCGGCGGCTTTTGGATCGGCTTTTAAGGCGGATACCACATCTACCCAATCCAATGCATGCAATTGATAGAAATGCACCGTATGGTCATGCATGTACAATACGGCTTGCATGATATTACGAACCATACTGGCGTTGGGAGGGATCACGATACCCCGTGCGTTCTCGACCGCCCGTACCGAGGCAAGCGAGTGGATGGAAGTACATACGCCGCAAACACGGCCTACGAAAGCCCATACATCCCGGGGATCCGGTCTTTTACGATATTCTCGATGCCCCGCACCATAGTACCCGAGCTATAAGCGTTCTTGATCGTGCCACCTTCTATTTCAGCCTCTACCCGCAGGTGGCCTTCTATACGGGTAATGGGGTCTATGACAATTCTTTCTGACATGATAGTAGTGTTTTATTAGATCGTAGATTTACTTTCCGGCTCATCATTGTCGATAAGCTCTTTTTTCCGTATGTTAGTTGCTACGGCATGTACGGCGATACCGGCGGCGGTAGCGGCTCCTAGAGCCAGACCGATCTGATCCGCCGTGGCCTCGATACCGAATCCGTGTATATCGGGCATACGTTTATAGAACGGGCTGTTGTCCCAGAAATTCTCCTCGCTGCAACCCAAACAGGGGTGACCGCTCTGGATCGGGTAACTGGTGCCCTCGTTCCATTTGATGATACCGCACGAGTTATAGGTGCTCGGACCTTTGCATCCCACTTTATACAAGCAGTAGCCATGCTTGGCGTTCTCATCGTCGAAGCTCTCCACGAACAAGCCGGCGTCGAAATTCGCACGGCGGTAGCACGTATCATGTACTCGGCGGGAGTAGAACATCTTCGGACGGCCCAATCCGTCCAATTGCGGCATGCGTTCGAAAGTCAACATATAAATAATGACACCCGCCATCACGTCGGCGATCGGAGGACAGCCTTGTACATTAATAATAGGTTTACCTTTGATGACTTTATGAATACCTTTAGCGCCGGTAGGATTCGGGTTCGCCGCTTGCACGCAACCGGCGGAAGCGCAGTTGCCCCAAGCGATGATCGCTTTAGCTCCTGCGGCGGCCTTCGGTGATCGGCACTCTTGCCGCCTACGCAACAATAAGCCTCGTCCTTGGTAGGTAGCGACCCTCGATCATCAGTAGATAATTGCCGTAATACTTTTTCATGGTCTCTTCCTTAGCGGCCTCGGCCTGTTCGCCGGCGGCGGCCATCAGCGTCTCGGTATAGTCTAGGGAAATCTTGTCTAACAACAAGGTCGCCACGATCGGGTGGGCGGCACGGATAAACGATTCGGTACAACAGGTACATTCCTGTAGGTGTAGCCAGATGATCGGAAGGCGGGGTTTCGTCTCCAAGGCATTTACTACCTGTGCCACTCCCGAAGCCTCCAATCCCATAAGGGCGGCCATGGTGGTACAGAACTTCAGGAAGTCCCGGCGGGAGATGCCTTTCTGACGGCACTCTTCGTAAACGGACGGTCTTTTATTTTCCATATCTCAGCAATTAAGTATTCTAACAAATACGGGGGAGTTGTTCCCCGCTTAGCATATCGATGATCCGGTAGTTACCGTATAATGTCTTCATCTTGACCCGGGCTTGCTCTCCGCTTTGCTTGGTGATACGACCGATAACGGTCGCTTGCCTGCCCTCCTCGAAACCTCTCATAAGGGGTAACGCTTGTTCCGCACGGCTTTCCGGCAGGATCACAAGAACTAATCCTTCGTTCGCTATATAGAGCGGGTCTAATCCTAGCATCTCGGATGCGGCACGTACCGCTTCAGGAATAGGCAGGGCGTCTTCGTCCAGCAGGATATCCACACCAGCGTCTTGGGCGATCCGTTGAGGGTTCCGCTTACGCCACCTCGGGTGGGATCACGTAAGACATGTACCTCTCCTATAGTATGTAACAGCTCAGAAATCATAATGTTTAGCGAAGCGGTATCACTTTTTAGATCCGTCTCGAATCCCAAGCTTCCCGTGCGGAAAGGATCGTGATACCATGTAGACCAATCGGGCCGCTACAAATGACGACATCGCCGGAGTGGCTTGGTCTGGGGCGATTCGTATGCCCGGAGGGACGATCCCGATCCCACTGGTGTTGATAAACAATTTATCGCACTTGCCCCGTTCCACCACTTTTGTGTCCCCGGCTACGATCTGTACGCCGGCACGCTCCGCCGCACGTTTCATGGATTGTACGATACGCTGAAGATCTGCTAGAGGCAAGCCCTCTTCCAGTATAAACCCGGCGGTCAGATACAAAGGACGGGCACCGCAACAAGCCAGATCGTTAACGGTCCCGTTGATCGCCAGATCACCGATATCTCCTCCGGGGAAAAAGATCGGGTCTACCACGAAGGAGTCGGTAGAGTAGGCCAGTCGCCCTTCTTCCATAAGAAACACGCATCCGTCATGATCCTGCTCCAATAATGGGTTCCGGAAAGCCGGATAAAATACTTGGCTGATCAGTTGGTGTGTCATGCGTCCTCCCCCTCCGTGCGCCAGTAGCACACGGTCTGAGTCGGTAAAAGGAATCGGGCAATTCAAGTGTATATCCATATCTTTCTATTTATATCTATAATAAGCGGCACAAACCCCTTCCGAGGAGACCATCGGGGCTCCCAGCGGATGGGTGGGATGGCAGGCCTTCCCGAAATGGGGACAGTCCGAGGGGTGTCTCAAACCTCTCATAATCAGTCCGGCGATACATTCGGATGCGATCTGGTTTTCTTCCGGACACAATTGAAATCTCATTCGGGAGGAATATCTTTTATATTCGGATCGAAGTTGAAGCCCGCTGGAGGGATGATTCCGATGCCCCGCCAGTCTTGGTCGCAAGGTTCCAGCATCTCGTCCATAAGTTGGCGGGCGGCGGCATTCCTTGTTCGGGGACGGCCCGTTTGTAAGCGTTCTCTACCTCATAACTTCCGGCTTCCAACTGGGAGACACAGCGGTAGATACCATATAATAGAATCTACCGGCTCGAATCCGGTGACGACCATCGGGATTTTATATCGGGCGGTTAATCGGTGATAGGCCCTGTTGCCTGTGATGGCGCAGACATGTCCGGCTGTCAGGAAACCGTCTACTTTACTTTCCGGATCGGATAAGATAGCCTCGATAGCGGGTGGTACCGTGAATAGGGAAGTCAATATGGAAAAGTTCGGAAGTCCTCGGCGTATGGCCTCTTTCAAAGCCATGAGGTGAACAGGTGCGGTCGTCTCAAAACCAATTGCGAAGAATACGATTTCCTTATCCGGGTTCTCCTCGGCCAGTGATAGGGCATCCAAGGGCGTATATAGCATACGGATATCCGCTCCTCTCGCTTTTACGCTCAATAAATCCTCCTTACTTCCCGGAACTCGCATCATATCCCCGAAAGAGGCTAAGATCACATTCGGCTGTGTCGCCAACTTCAAGGCGTAGTCGATTGTCTCGACCGGTGTTACACAGACCGGGCAACCCGGCCCATGGAGCAGTTGAAGATCCGGCGGCAACATCTCTTCCAGCCGATAACGGGCGATAGCATGTGTTTGCCCGCCACAAATCTCCATGATATACCAAGGTCGTGTCACCTTTTTGCGGATGGCCTCCAGAAGAGTTTGTACCTTCTCGTTGCTTCTATATTCGTCTACGAAACGCACTTTTGTAATTCTTTAAGGTCTTTCAGTGTTTCCTCCGCTTCTTTCTCATCTACAACAGATATAGCGATCCCTGCGTGAGCGAGGATATAATCCCCCTGTTTCACATCCACCCATTCAATACATATATTCTTTAGGATGCCTCCGAAATCAACTTTAGCCATGGTCATTTCGGGGATGCTTCGATCGATTGAGATAATCTTTCCGGGTACCGCTAAACACATATCGTTTCAATTTATTTAGTAACCTCAAAGATACTTAATATGTTTAAGAGGGAAAGATAAAATTGATAAATATTATTTATAAGATGATAGGTAATATCTCTTTAGTAAATACGATAGTCGATTCGTGTCTGATTAGACATTTATTCCTATATTTGTGCTATGGCGAAGAATAAAGTATATGCGTTGATTATTCAAGGCTTGGTTCAAGGGGTTGGTTTTCGCCCTTTTATCTACCGGATCGCTAAAGATCTGGGGATGAAAGGTTGTGTGGAGAATATGAATAATGGAGTACGTATATTGGTTGCCGCTACTCCGGATGATCGGGATTTGCTGATAAGTCGTATACGGACCGAGCATCCTCGTGTCGCTTATATCCATCGGATCTCCTATACATCTACGGAAATGGATGAAGATGATTTTGACGATTTTACGATTACGCCCAGCCATTCAGAATCGGATGAGGTCACGCAGGTCTCCCCGGATATCGCTGTTTGTGCGGATTGTATGCGAGACCGGACTACGCAACCCCATCGAATCGGATATCCTTTTATTAATTGTACGCATTGTGGCCCTCGTTTCTCTATTATCCGGGACCTTCCTTACGACCGTTCGCAGACAACGATGGGCGGTTTCCTTATGTGTCCCGATTGTGAGAAAGAATATACGAATGTTATCGATCGCCGTTTCCATGCCCAACCGGTCGCTTGCAATCATTGTGGCCCGACTTATTACGCGACTTATAACGAGGAGACTTATATCGATTATGAGACCTTATTGAAACTTACCTCTCGTCTATTGCTTGGTGGAGAGGTTATTGCGGCTAAAGGAATCGGAGGCTATCATTTGATTTGTGATGCCTCGAACGAGAGAGCGGTTGCCCGTCTGCGAGAGATAAAGCAGCGGGATACCAAACCATTCGCTGTTATGTTCCGTGATCTGGAACATTTGCAAGTCTATACGGCAACGGAGCCGATGGAGGAGCGATGCCTCGTCTCTTGGCGCCGTCCGATCGTGCTGCTGAGGCAACGGAGCCGGTTAGCTTCCGGAATCAATCCGGGCATGCATACGCTAGGATGTATGTTGTCTTATATGCCGATTCATTACGATTGGTTTGCTCGTACAGGGATACCTGCGTTGGTAATGACCAGCGGGAATCTAAGCGATTTGCCGATAGCGATCACCCCAGAGGATGCGGAGGCGCAATTAGCGGGAAAGGTAGCGATCCTCTTGCATCATAATCGCCCGATCCATAACCGGGTAGATGATTCTGTGTTGCAGGTCTGCGGAGGACAACCCTGCTTGATCCGTCGTTCCCGAGGCTATGTGCCGGAACCCTTTTTCACGGATACAAATGTGGAAGGGATCATGGCTTTCGGTGCGGAGAAAGTGAACACGTTCGCTTTGGGAAAAGGAGAGACGATCCTGCAAAGTCAATATATTGGCGACTTAAAGAACTGGGAGACTTTCCGGTTCTATACGGAATCTATGGAGCGGTTTCGTCATTTGTTTCGTTTCAATCCCCAGCGATTGGTTTGTGACCTGCATCCGGATTATCTTTCCAGCCAAGAGGCGGAACGTATCTCGAAATCTCTTTCCTTACCTTTATTAAAGGTACAACATCATCATGCTCATGCCGCTGCTTGTATGTTGGAGCATGGATTGAATGAGCCGGTTCTCGCTATCGTGATGGATGGGACAGGTCTGGGTGATGATGGTAAGGTTTGGGGAGGCGAGTTCTTCTTTTGTGACCGAGCGAAATACCGTCGCCTTTCCCATTTTGAGTATGTCCCGTTACCGGGAGGCGACAAGGCGGCAGAGGAGCCATGGCGAATGGTTGTCGCCTATTTGTGGCATTATTTCAAGGACGAACCGTCGGGTATTCCTTATCCAGCCGATTTCGTGGAACGCATAGGCACGGAAAGGATCGCTATGCTTGAACGAATGATGGAGAAAGGTGTGAATACACCCTATACATCCAGCGCTGGCCGGCTGTTTGATGCGGTAGCTTCTTTATTGGGGATTTGCGATGTCTCCAGCCACCAAGCGGAGGCTCCGGTCTTATTGGAGCAGGCGGCGATGGGAGAGAGGAACGCTTATGCGTATCCAGTCTCGGCGGAGGGAGAGGAAATCTCTTTTTATTCTTTGTTTGAGGCATTATTGCATGATAAGACGAACGAGGTCCCGGTGAGCTTGATATCCGCCCGTTTCCATACGACATTGGCTTCCTTGTTTGTGCAGAAAGCCCGCTTGTTGATTAAACGGACGAAAGCGACACAAGTGGTTATCTCGGGAGGATGTTTCCAGAATAAATTATTGACGGAGTCGATGAGGAGACAGTTCATCATGGCTGGGGTCCCCGTCTATATTCCGTCTCGTATACCTTGTAACGATGGGGGGATAGCCGTGGGGCAATTAACGATCGCCTCGGTGACTCCCTTTTAAAAGAGATCAGATATGCATGAGTTGTCTATAGCCCGTAGCATCGTGGAGCTGGTCGAGGAACAAGCGGATAACCGGGGAGCCTCGGTGGTCGAAGAGTTGGAGTTAGAGATAGGACATTTGTCCGGCGTAGAGATCCAAACCTTAGAGTTCGCATTGGATAGCGCCATAAAAGGTAGCAAGCTGGAAAAGGCCCGGATTATCCGTCATTATATTGAGGGGGAAGGACAGTGTAGCGACTGTGAGACCATTTTCCCAATGAACGCCTTGTTTTCCCCTTGTCCCCATTGTGGCTCCTATTTAGTTAAAATCCTTAAAGGGAAGGAACTTCGGGTGAAGTCGATTGTTATTAAAAAGGAATGATATATTAATGAAATAAAAACTTAAATACTATGTGCGGAACTTGCGGATGCGGAGAGCATCATCACCATCACGATCATACGCATGAGCATTCTCATGGCCATGAACATCATCACCATCCTGATGAAGGGATCGTAATCAATCTGGAACAAGATATACTTCAACGTAACAACTTATTGGCGGAGCGAAACCGGGGATATTTCGAGGCTAAGAACCTGTTCTGCCTGAACTTGATGAGTTCGCCCGGATCCGGTAAGACAACTTTGCTGGAAGAGACGATCCGCCGTTTGAAAGCGAAGCGACCGATCTATGTGATAGAAGGTGATCAACAAACCTCAAACGATGCCGACCGTATAGCGGCGTTGGAGATTCCCGTGTTTCAGGTAAATACCGGTACCGGCTGTCATTTGGAAGCCGACATGGTCAATCATGCCGTTAAGCATCTGAATCCGAAGGAGGGAGCGATCCTTTTATAGAGAATGTCGGCAATCTGGTCTGTCCGGCCATGTTCGATCTCGGAGAGTCCAAGAAAGTCGTTATCGTGAGTACGACGGAGGGGGATGATAAACCGTTGAAATACCCACATATCTTTCAGGAGGCAGATATCTGCGTAATCAACAAGATTGATCTGGCTCCTTATCTGAATACAAAAGTGGAAGTGCTTCGGGAAAACGCCTTGAAGGTAAATCACCATCTCCAGATATTCGAGGTATCCGCCACGAAAGGAGACGGGATGGATGCATGGTGTGACTGGTTGCAGACAGAGAGTGCAAAGTGTAAATAAATACCACGGGTTTTAATGAATAAATGGAGAAAAAAACTATATTTGCTCCCATTCATTGAATCTAACTAATCAAAATGTTATGATTAACCGAGAATTGATTAATCCTCAAAGCATCGTAGTGGTGGGAGGTTCCAACAACGTACATAAACCGGGCGGTCGTATCGTGCGAAACCTGTTGGATGGAAAATATAAAGGAGAATTATGTGTGTAAACGCCAAGGAGACAGACGTGCAAGGCGTCAAGTCTTATCCTTCTGTACATGATATCCCGGAGACGGAGTTGGCGATCATCTCGATTCCGAGTAAATCGTGCCCCGAGGTGATGGAAGTGCTGGCCCGGCAAAGGGGTAAAAGCTTTTATCGTGATCTCGGCCGGCTTCGGCGAGGAGACACACGAGGGCGGTATCTTGGAGCAACAGATGCTGGATGTCGTGAATGAGGCGGGAGCTTCCTTGATCGGCCCGAACTGTATCGGATTGATGAATATGAATTATCATGGCGTGTTTACGCAACCGATACCGGAATTCCATCCCGATGGCGTGGATTTCATCTCTAGCTCCGGCGGTACGGCCTTGTTCATTATCGAGTCGGCGCTGACAAAAGGGCTGCGTTTCTCTTCTGTTTGGTCGGTTGGAAACTCCAAGCAGAATGGAGTAGAGGATATCCTTGAATATATGGATCGGAACTTTGATCCGGTATTGGATTCCAAGATCAAGATGTTGTATATCGAGCAAATCAAGCAACCGGATAAATTGTTGTATCATGCGTCTTCCTTGATACGTAAGGGATGCAAGATCGCCGCTATCAAGGCGGGAAGTACGGAGTCGGGAAAGCGAGCTGCCTCTTCGCATACGGGCGCTATCGCTAGTTCGGACTCTGCCGTGGAGGCTTTGTTCCGTAAGGCGGGTATCGTGCGTTGTTTTAGCCGTGAGGAATTGACTACCGTGGCGAGTATCTTTACCTTGAAAGACGTGAAAGGGAAGAATTGTGCGATCGTGACACATGCCGGAGGGCCTGCGGTAATGCTGGCGGACGCTTTATCCAAGGGGCGTTTGAATGTTCCTAGTTTGGAAGGCCCTATCGCTGATGAGCTGAAATCCAAACTGTATCCGGGTGCCGCTGTCGGTAATCCGATTGATATTATCGGTACGGGGACACCGGAACATTTGGCTACAGCCATCGATTTCTGTGAGAATCGTTTCGATAATGTGGATTTGATGATGGTCATCTTCGGTAGTCCCGGTTTGGTAAAACTTTATGATACCTACGAGGTACTTCATAAAAAGATGGAAGAGTGCAAGAAGCCGATCTTCCCGATATTACCGTCTATCGTAACGGCCGGACCGGAGGTGAAGAGCTTTGTCAAGAAAGGCCATGTGAACTTCTCGGACGAGGTGACATTGGGTACTGCCCTTTCACGGGTGATCAATACGCCGAAACCGATGAGCACGGATATCCAGCTATATGGCGTGGATGTACCGGAAGTTCGTCGTATCATAGATCGGTTGCCGGGTAGCGGTTATTTAAATCCGGAGGAAGTGCGTACATTGTTGCGTGCCGCTAATATCCCGTTAGTGGAGGAATATGCTTCGGATGATAGGGATGCGTTGCTGGCTTTTGCCAAGAAGGTGAAATATCCGGTGGTAGCCAAGGTTGTAGGGCCTGTGCATAAGAGCGATATCGGTGGTGTGGCCTTGAATATCCGTGGAGAAGAGCATTTATTGTTCGAGTATGAACGTATGATGCGTCTGCCGGGTGTTACGGGCATCATGGTACAACCGATGTTGAAAGGACAGGAATTATTCTTGGGAGCTAAATATGAGGATCGTTTCGGCCATGTGGTACTTTGCGGGTTGGGTGGAATCTTCGTGGAGGTATTGAAAGATGTGTCTTATGGTTTGGCTCCGTTGTCATACGATGAGACTTATTCAATGATTCGTTCTTTGAGAGGGTATCCGATCATTAAAGGTACACGTGGGCAAAAGGGTATCGACGAGCAACAATATGCGGACATTATCGTTCGCCTCTCTACCTTATTGCGTTTTGCCAGCGAGATAAAGGAAATGGATATAAATCCGTTGGTGGCTACGGATAGAGGCTTGTTCGCTGTAGACGCCCGTATCCGTATAGAGAAAAAAACAAGCTCCTTTCACTACTGAATGCTAATATACTTAGCAGAGGTGAAAGGAGCTTTCTTATTTTAGTCTTCTTCTCTTATCGGGAAGATACTCTTTCAGAAAGCGTTTGAAGCTACTTAACGATACATTGTATTTCTCCGCTATCTGAGCGTAAGTCAAGCTCGGGTCTTTCAAGTCTTTCTCGATTTGTTCCTTATAAGGCTCCAAGCGTCCCATTTGTTGACTACCTTTCGGACGGCCCAGCACCACACCTTTACTTCTGATCAAGGCAAGGGCTTCCTTCGTACGGATAGAGACCAGCTTTCGCTCGATCTCAGAGACCAGACCGAAGGTAAAGGCCAAAGTCTTACTGTCGATATTATCCTCGAACACATATCCGTCGCTTACGCTACGGAGCGTTACCTTTCGCTCTATACAAAGCAAAATGATATGGATGATCTCGATCATCTTACGGCTCACACGGGATATATCGGACACAAGTATCTCATCCCCGGGACTTAAAGATTTGACAATACTTTCCAGTCTGCGGTTCGCACGAGGACTATTTCCCACCTCTTTAGCCCACTTCCCGATCTCTATCTTCTGAGATTCTGCAAATTCCCGGATCACAGCTTCTTGGACCTCGGAGTTTTGCTTATTGTTATATGTTCGGATAAAAGCAATTGTCATAATGTATATATTTAATTATCTCCTTTTAATAACAGATCGACTTACGATAAGTTCAAATATGACAAATATATGAAACACTTTAATTCGGTTGGCTTAAAAACAAAAAAACCAACTAATAAATTTATTAGTTGGCTCTTTGCGGAAGCGGGGGGATTCGAACCCCCGGTACCCTAACGAGTACGTCAGTTTAGCAAACTGGTGGTTTCAGCCACTCACCCACACTTCCTTGTGTGTTCTGTGCTTCTTCCTTAGAATTGCGATGCAAAGGTAGAACTATAATTTTAAATAAACAAGGCTTTGCACATCATTTTTTTCGAAAAAAGATACTACTTTTGTGCCTTATTCTGATATTCAATAGATTATTCATGGATTTGAACAAACAAATTTTATCGAGGCGTCCGATAATTATCGCCTTGATAGCGATTCTCGTTGTTTTGATAGGCGGTGGAGGCTTTTGGGTGTACCGTTTGGCTTGGGCTCCGAATTTTAAGCCGGATAAGACGGTCTATGTCTATATAGATGATAAAAAGGATTTTGATGATCTTTGCCGGCAGTTGAGTGATTCGGCGAACTGTCTCCGTATCGGTAGCTTTAAGCAATTGAGTGGATTGTTGAAGTATCCTGCGTCCATGCGTACCGGTCGATACGCCGTGAAACCCGGCATGAGTAATTTAACCTTATTGAATGACTTGCGGAGAGGACATCAAGTAGCGACCCGGGTTACTTTTAATAATATCCGTTTCAAGGAAGATTTGGCGGAACGTATAAGTGATCAATTGATGTTCGGGAAGGAAAATCTCCTGCGTCTATTGAATGATTCCGTGTATTGCGACTCTTTAGGTTTTACCCCGGAAACGATCCATGCCCTTTTCATTCCTAATACCTATGAGATTTATTGGAATATATCCGCGGATAAATTTATACGTCGCATGAAGCGTGAATATGACGCTTTCTGGACACCGGAACGATTGAAAAAGGCAGAGGAGATCGGGCTTACTCCAGTTGAGGTATCTATCTTGGCTTCTATCGTAGAAGAGGAGACGGCGGCATCGGACGAATATCCAATCGTGGCGGGTCTTTATATCAACCGCCTTCGTGCCGGTATTCCTTTACAGGCGGACCCTACCGTAAAGTTTGCGGTGGGGGATTTTTCTTTGCAACGTATCTTATTTGAGCATTTGGAAATAGATTCTCCCTATAATACCTATAAATATGCGGGCCTACCTCCCGGTCCTCTACGGATTCCTACTATCAAGGGCTTGAATAGCGTATTGAATCATACGAAACATAAATACTTATACATGTGCGCTAAGGAGGATTTCTCGGGACGGCATAATTTCGCCGTGACGTTGGCGGAGCATAACCGCAATGCCAACCGGTATCGGGCGGAGTTGAATAGGCGCCGGATACGGTAATGGATCTAGTATAAATCATAAGTCTCTCATTCTAAATTGAACATTTTTCATTACCTTTGGCAGCTAAATAGTGTGAATAGTCAATATTAAGAAAACAGATACACATGGAAAAACATTTATTTTTGGGGACGAGGCCATAGCGCAAGCCGCTATAGACGCTGGTATCTCCGGGGTGTACGCATACCCGGGAACCCCTTCTACTGAAATCACAGAATATATCCAAGGTTCTCCGGTAACGAAGGAAAGAGGTATCCATTGTCGCTGGAGCGCGAATGAGAAAACCGCCATGGAAGCCGCTTTGGGTATGTGCTATGCCGTAAACGTGCGCTTTGCTGCATGAAGCACGTGGGTTTGAATGTAGCCGCCGATTGCTTTATGAACGCCGCTATGAGCGGTATCAACGGAGGTATGATCATCCTTACGGCCGACGACCCATCCATGCACTCTTCCCAGAATGAGCAAGACAACCGTGTTTATGGCAATTTCGCCATGATCCCGATGTTTGAGCCATCCAGCCAGCAAGAGGCTTATGATATGGTATATCATGGATTCGAGTTATCCGAGAAATTAGGGTATCCTATCTTGCTGCGTGTAACGACCCGTATGGCGCATTCTCGTGCCGGTGTCGTAACCAGTCCGTTGAAGCCGGAGAACCGGATGAATTGTCCGGAAGACGGTCGCCAACGTTTTATCTTACTCCCGGCATTGGCCCGTAAACGTTTCAAGAGTTTGCTGGCGTCTCAAGAGGCTTTCACGGAAGCTTCCGAGAATTCCGCATATAATAAGTATTTCGATGCCCCGAATAAAGACTTGGGTATCATCACGACGGGTATCGCTTTCAATTATCTTTCCGAGAATTATCCGGACGGTTTCGAGCATCCCGTATTGAAGATCTCCCAGTATCCGCTTCCGAGAAAGCAAATCGAGAAGATCGTTGGCGAGTGTAAGGAGATCTTGGTGCTGGAAGAGGGATATCCGGTTGTGGAGGAGCAATTGAAGGGTTTCTTGGGGAAGGGAGTGACGGTTCATGGCCGTCTGGACGGTACGCTTCAGCGTGACGGCGAGCTTACGCCAGATGCGGTAGGCAAAGCCTTGGGTAAGGAGATCCAGAGCTATTATGCGATCCCCGAGGTGGTTGAGCAACGTCCGCCCGCATTGTGCCAAGGTTGTGGACACCGGGATATGTATGAGGCCTTGAACGAGGTGATCGCCGAGTATAACGGTACGGCTAAGGTGTTTGGCGATATCGGCTGTTATACCTTGGGAGCTTTGCCTCCTTTCCGTGCGATCGATTCTTGTATCGATATGGGGCCTCTATCACGATGGCGAAGGGTGCTTCCGACGCGGGTGTATTCCCGGCTATCTCCGTGATCGGCGATTCTACGTTTACCCATTCCGGTATGACTGGTTTGCTGGATTGCGTGAACGAGAACACGAATATCACCATCGTTATCTCCGATAATGAGACAACGGCCATGACCGGAGGGCAGGATTCCGCCGGAACGGGACGTCTGGAATCTATCTGCGCCGGTATCGGTGTGGACCCGGCTCACATCCGTGTGATGGTTCCTTTAAAAAAGAACTTCGAGGAGATGAAGTCTATCATCCGTGAGGAAATCGAGTACAAGGGCGTATCCGTATTGATCCCCCGCCGTGAGTGTATCCAGACATTAACCAGAAAGAAAAAAGCAAGCAAGAAATGAAAACAGATATTATACTATCAGGTGTAGGAGGACAGGGTATCCTTTCTATCGCCGCCGTTATTGGAGATGCCGCCTTAAAAGAAGGTCTGTATATGAAGCAAGCGGAAGTACACGGTATGAGTCAACGGGGGGGAGACGTGCAGTCTAACCTGCGTCTTTCCGACGAGCCGATCGCCTCGGACTTGATCCCGAAGGGCCACGCCGATTTGATCATCTCCTTGGAACCGATGGAGAGCTTGCGTTATCTGCCTTACCTGAAGAAAGAGGGTTGGCTGGTGACGAACTCCCGTCCGTTCGTGAACATCCCGAACTATCCGGAGATCGAGAAAGTGAACGCCGAGTTGGACAAACTCCCTCACAAGGTCGTATTGGACGTGGAGGAGATCGCCAAGGAAGCGGGTTCTGTCCGTGCCGCCAATATCGTGATGCTGGGGGCTGCTACCCCATTTATCGGGATCGAGTATGATAAGATCGAGGCGGGAATCCGTCAGATATTCGGTCGTAAGGGCGAGGATATAGTTAATATGAACCTAAAGGCGTTGAAAGCCGGTTATGACTTAGCGCAAAGTCTGCGGTAAATCTTTCCGGGTTTGCATGATATCAGCGTACGTGACATCTCCGGGTTTCACGTACGTTTTTAACATCTAACCCCCTAGAACTTTTAGAAGAGCTGTCGAGGGGTAGGTACGGCACCGTAGAACTTTCGTAAGCCTTAGAATTATGCGGTTTGATGAGAATTTTAATGTATCTTTGTCGCTGAATCCTAAACGAGAAATGATTAAGGTTATGAAGAAGTATTTATTGGTTAGTTTACTAGCGTTATTGGCTTTCGTAGGCAAAGCTCAGGAGGATAATTCCGATATCGTGAAGGTCGGTGATACTATGCCGTCATTTACGATTGTTTCCGACAACGGGAGTAAGTTGCAGTCCGCTTCGTTGAAGGGAAAAGTGATCCTCGTGAATTTTTTCGCCACTTGGTGTCCTCCTTGCCAAAAAGAATTGGCCGCTGTCCAACAAACCCTCTGGCCGAAATACAAGAACAACAAGGACTTCGTTCTCTTGGTGATCGGGCGTGAGCATTCCGATGCCGATCTACAGAAATATAACGAGAAAAAAGGCTTCGATTTTCCATTGTATCCCGATAAGGACCGGGCTATTTTCGGCGCTTTCGCCAAGAACTTGATCCCTCGTGGCTATTTGGTCGGAAAAGACGGGAAGATCATTTATACGAGCAAAGGCTATACCGACGAGGAATTTGCTGAGTTAATGACTAAAATAGAGGGTGCGTTAAAATAAGAATCATGAAATATAGTAACATACATTTAATTTATTTTTCTCCGACACACACGTCCGCCAAGATCGTTTACGCGATAGCGGAAGGAATGGGTGCCACTTCGATGTCCGAGTCGGATGTCACTTGTGAGAGTCTGGATATGGAAGAGTATATTGATGATGAGCTGACGATTATAGCCGCTCCTGTATACGGTGGCCGTGTGGCGGAGACTGCCATGGAACGTTTTCGCATGTTCCGTTCTGCCCACCATGCGCCGGTAGTCCCCGTGGTATTGTATGGGAACCGGGATTATGAGGATGCTTTGAAAGAGCTCTGTGATTTAGTGTCGGAGCAGGGGTTCGTACCTGTGGCTGCCGGAGCGTTTATCGGTGAGCATTCTTTCAGCCGCAAGGGGATGCCCATTGCTGAGGGGCGTCCGGACGAGTCGGATCTTAAGCAGGCTACGGAATTCGGGAAAAAGATTATCGAGGAGCTGGAGAAGGTTTCCTGCATGGAATGCTTGTCCGCCTTGGAGGTGAAAGGTAATTTCCCGTATCGGGTGAAAGGCCCTTCCACTCCTCAAGCTCCTGTTACGGATAACGATTTATGTACGCAATGTGAGTATTGCGTGGATGTGTGTCCTACACATGCGATATCCTTGGCAGACGAGGGTATGTATAGCGACCCGAACCTATGTATCAAATGTTGCGCCTGCGTGAAAGAGTGTCCCGAGGGCGCACGTACTTTCGATACTCCTTACACGGCGATGCTCCATAAGAACTTTAGCGCACGCCGGGAGCCGGAGATATTCTTCTAATGGAGGACCGGGTATCCGGTATATTGTGAGGGAAAGCGTCAAAAGGCAAAAGTTCTTTTGGCGCTTTCTCTTTTTTTGTACCTTTGTTCGGATCGTTAATCTCAAATAATACCGTGTTTGTATGAAAACCTATTTATTCCTTTTGCTTTTTGTGTTTCAAGCCTTCTCCCTTTCCTCCCAGATTAGCCTGAAAGGGTATAATCAGGAGAAGATCGATCCTTCTCTTTTCGAGGGACGATGGAAAGCCCGTTGGATCTCCTACCCGGGTGAGGCTCCGAATGTATATGGGGTCTATCATTTTCGTAAATCGTTCGATCTGGAGGTGGTTCCTTCCCGGTTTATCGTCCATGTTTCCGCCGATAACCGTTATAAATTATATGTAAACGGGAAATTGGTATCCTTGGGCCCGGCCCGTGGGGATATCTATAACTGGAGTTTCGAGACGGTGGATCTGGCTCCTTATCTGAGGAAAGGGAAGAATACGCTGGCCTCCGTTGTCTGGAATTATGCCGAGCGTAAACCTGTCGCCCAGATCAGTTACGATCAGACGGGTTTTATCCTGCAAGGCAATACGGGGCATGAGGCGGTGGTAAATACGGATACCACTTGGGTCTGCCTGCGTAATAAGGCGTATGCTCCTTGGACCGAATGGCAGGTATTGGGGTATTACGTGGCTGGCCCGGGCGAGGAACTGGAAGCCTCCGCTTATCCTTGGGGCTGGGAACAACCGGATTACGACGACAGGAAATGGGAGAAGGCCGTACGGGGCATGGAGGGTGCCACGAAAGGATCGAGAGATTACCCGGACGGTTGCTGGTTCCTAGCCCGATACCTCCGATGGACAGCCGGATCGAGCGTCTGGCCAAGCTCCGCCGGTCGGAAGGGATCGAATGCCCGCAAGGATTTCCTTACTGGCCAAAAGCTTTGACGATCCCGGCGAATACGGAGGTCCGCTTGCTTCTGGATAATGATTACCTGACGACGGGTTATTTCTCCTTAGCCTTCAGCAAAGGAAAGGAGGCCGAGATCCATATCGGTTATTCGGAAGCCCTCTATAAGCAAGAAGAGGAATCGACCACTAAATCGTATGCGTTGAATGGCAAGGGACATCGGGACGAGTTGACGGATAAGCAGTTTATCGGGTACGGGATAAGATACTGGCTGATGGGGAGATAATCGTCTCTTCACGTCCCTGTGGTGGCGTACATGGAGATATGTGGAGTTGAAAGTGAAGACGGCTTCCGAGCCTTTGGTGATCGAGGATATGTATGGGACTTTCTCTGCCTATCCTTTCCGTAACGAGACCACTTTCTCCGCTCCGGGACATGAGGAGCTGGGCCGTATGCTCGAGATAGGATGGCGTACCGCCCGTCTGTGCGCCAATGAGACGTATATGGACTGCCCGTATTACGAGCAACTGCAATATTTCGGGGATACACGCATACAGGCAATGATTTCCATGTATAATACATCAGACCCTTATATGGTGAAGAATGCCATAGAGCAAGGACGGCAGTCCATGGTGGCGGAAGGGATTACGATGAGCCGATATCCGTCTAGCGTACATCAGTTTATATCCTCGTTCTCTCTCTGGTGGATTTGTATGGGGCACGATTATTGGATGTACCGTGGGGATGAGGCATACATGAAGACCTTGCTTCCCGCTTACCGTCAGGTTTTGTCGTGGTACGAGCAATGGTTGAAGCCGGATTATAGTTTGTCGTACGTTCCTCATTGGTTCTTCGTGGATTGGGCGGCCGGTTTTGATTATGGCGAGCCGATACGGGAGAAAGAGGGAAACTCGGCGCTCCAAGATTTGATGTATATAATGACCTTGGAGTTTGCGGTGGAGATGGAACAAGCGATCGGCCTCCCTGCCATGGCGGATCATTACCGGAAGATCGCTATCGAGATGCGTAAGACGATCCGCCCGAAATATTGGGACGCTGACCGTAATCTATTCGCCGATACGCAGGATCATCGCGGCTATTCCCAGCATGTGAACGCCTTGGCGATCTTGACTGGGGTTACGAAAGGGGAGGAGGCCGTAAAGGTGATGAACCAAACCTTGGCGGATACGAGCTTGATCCAGTGTACAATCTATTTCCGTTATTACTTGAATCAAGCGTTGAAAGTTTCCGGTTTAGGGGATCAGTTCTTGGATAACTTACAAATATGGCGGGATCAGATGGCGTTGGGATTGACCACATGGGCAGAGATGCCGGAGCCATCTCGTTCTGATTGCCATGCTTGGGGAGCCAGTCCGAATATCGAGTTTTACCGGATCTTGTTGGGGATAGATAGCGATGCTCCCGGATTTAGGAAGATACGGATCGCTCCGTCTTTGGGAAAACTGAAGGAGGTTTCCGGTACGATCCCACATCCGCTTGGAAGCGTGACCGCCGCTTATAAATTGGATGAGAGAGGTGAGGGAACCGCCCGTCTGGTCTTGCCGGAAGGTACTACGGGTATATTTATCTGGGATGGAAAAGAAATCCCGTTGAAACCGGGCGAACAGGTTATTTCGTTATCTTTGCGTCATTAATCTATCTAAAATCCTGATATGAGACGAGTTTATTCAATTGCCTTATTGCTGCTGGTCGCTCTCGGTCTGTCGGCGACAACGAAGGAAGTAAAGTTGAAATTAGTGGAAACCAGTGATATCCATGGAAACTTCTTCCCGTATAATTTTATCGAGCAGCGGGAGTGGGGAGGAAGTCTGGCACGGGTATATTCGTTCGTGCAAGAAGAACGCCGGGCGTATGGCGATAACCTTTTGCTATTGGATAATGGCGATATCTTGCAAGGACAACCTTCGGCGTATTATTATAATTTCATGGATACGGTCTCTACGCATATAGCTTCCGCCATGATGAATTATATGGGGTACAATGCGGGAAATATGGGTAACCATGATGTAGAGGCTGGCCATGCCGTTTTCGATCGTTGGATCAAACAATGTGATTTCCCAATCTTGGGTGCCAATATTATCCGTACCTCCGACCGGGAGACCTATTTAAAGCCCTATGAGGTATTTGAGCGTGACGGTGTGAAGATCGTTGTACTGGGGATGATTACTCCGGCTATTCCTGTATGGTTGCCGGAGACTCTGTGGCAAGGTCTTTATTTCGCCGATATGGAAGAGACGGCCCGTAAATGGATGAAGATCATTCAGGAGAAGGAGAAGCCGGATGTTGTGGTAGGTATCTTTCATGCGGGAAACGAGGCTCGTACCATGTCTGGCCAGTACCGTGAGGATGCGTCGATGGAGGTTGCCCAGCGCATTCCGGGCTTCGATGTGGTTATGATGGGGCATGATCATCGCCGGTATTGTGGTAAGGTGGCGAATATCGAGGGAGATTCCGTGTTACTGATAAATCCGGCAAGTAATGGGCGTGTAGTCGGTTCCGTTGATGTCGTGTTAAAGATGGAGCATGGAAAGGTTTTGGACAAACAAGTATCGGGTGTTTTGACGGATGTGGATAAGTTGGAGCCTAGCGAAGAGTTTATGGAGAAATTCGCTCCGCAATACAAAGCGGTGAATGATTTTGTCTCCGAGAAGGTGGGAACTTTTACGGAGAGTATCGCGACCCGTCCCGCTTACTTTGGGCCATCCGCTTTTATTGATTTTATTCACTCTTTACAATTGGAGTTGACTGGTGCGGACGTCTCTTTTGCCGCCCCGTTATCCTTTGACGCAAAAATAGATAAAGGGGATATCACGATCAGCGATATGTTCAGTCTTTACAAATATGAGAATATGCTTTATACGATGAATTTGACGGGAGCCGAGATCAAAGGCTTCTTGGAGGAATCGTACGCTATGTGGACCAACCGGATGAAATCTCCGGACGATCATCTCTTATTATTGAAAGAGAGAAAGAAAGGACAGGAGAATTACGCTTCGTTCGTCAACTTCAGTTTTAACTTTGACTCTGCGGCCGGTATCATTTACACCGTGGATGTAACGAAACCCAAGGGCGAGAAGATCACGATCTTGAAAATGGCGGATGGTAAGCCTTTCGACGAGAATAAAACGTATAAGGTAGCTCTCAACTCTTACCGGGGTAACGGAGGAGGCGAGCTATTGACGAAAGGGGCCGGCATTCCCCAAGACGAGTTAAAGAGCCGTATCATTCATTCGACCGATAAAGACCTCCGTTATTATATGATTCAATATATAAAGGAAAAGGGCGTACTTAGCCCACAACCTTTAAACCAATGGCAGATGATCCCTCTGGATTGGACGAGACCGGCGGCTGAACGGGATTGTAAGTATCTTTTCGGAGAATGAGTTTCCGTCCTTGAAGTGTCTGGTTTGCGATAGTATCTCAATGGGAAACGGTGGTAAAGTCAATGGAATAGAGATGGTTTCTCAATGACTTTACGGCCGTGTCCCATTGACTTTTTTGTATCCCGTATTAGGGATGTTGCTGATAGGTTAGGGCGCAAGGGGCGCATCTTTACGTATGTTTCTAAAACTTTTTCTGTAAATAACGTTTATACCCCTCTTGTCTGTAGAGTGATGTAAATATTATTTTTCTAAAAATGTTTCTTTGAAAGCGTAAAGATGCGCCTTTTGCGCCCTAGGATTTTTACCGGGGAATTTTCCTGATGCCTTAACATGTGGATATACAGTTGTTTGTGTGGTTCTTCCCTCTTCGGCTTTTTGGGTCTTTGGGGGGGCGATATAATGGGTCCTTACCCACGTTTACGTGATCCGAAAGCACTAAAACCAAGTGCATTTCGCATGATTTCATGAGCTAAAAGCCGTTTTTTCTGTGTGATTTCCTATCGGGGCCAAGATCGTTTTTGTCGTTTTCATACGTGCAAATGTACTCGTGGAGCACTTGTTTTAAGTGCACGTGGTGACACGTGAGGCCACGTGGTGGGCCACGTGAGCCGAGAATGGATATCGACGTATTACTAATGTACGCGATCCCCCTCGTGAAAAAAACTTGAAAAATAATACCGGAAAAGTTTGGAGGTTATGTTTTATAACACTACTTTTGCACCCGCATTCGAGAGAGAACGCCGGTACAAAATGATGAAACAAACTTTTAGAAAAAAAAGTTCCGGAATAATTTGGAAGTTTAAAATAAAAGTCCTTATCTTTGCAGCCACGTTCGTAAAACGAAAGCGACAAAAGAGTTCTTTGAGAGATTTACATAATTCAACAAGTAGTACAAGTATTAGGAGAAGAAATTTTCCGGATCGATACCGTCAATAGAGTATGACTTTGGACTACGATAAACGGATTCCGGAGCGAGGATATGATAAAACAATTTAAACAACGAAGAGTTTGATCCTGGCTCAGGATGAACGCTAGCGACAGGCTTAACACATGCAAGTCGAGGGGCAGCGGGGGTAGCGATACCCGCCGGCGACCGGCGCACGGGTGAGTAACGCGTATGCAACTTGCCTATCAGAGGGGGATAACCCGGCGAAAGTCGGACTAATACCGCATGAAGCAGGGATCCCGCATGGGAATATTTGCTAAAGATTCATCGCTGATAGATAGGCATGCGTTCCATTAGGCAGTTGGCGGGGTAACGGCCCACCAAACCGACGATGGATAGGGGTTCTGAGAGGAAGGTCCCCCACATTGGTACTGAGACACGGACCAAACTCCTACGGGAGGCAGCAGTGAGGAATATTGGTCAATGGCCGAGAGGCTGAACCAGCCAAGTCGCGTGAGGGATGAAGGTTCTATGGATCGTAAACCCTTTATAAGGGAATAAAGTGACGTGTCCCGTTTTGTATGTACCTTATGAATAAGGATCGGCTAACTCCGTGCCAGCAGCCGCGGTAATACGGAGGATCCGAGCGTTATCCGGATTTATTGGGTTTAAAGGGTGCGTAGGCGGCCCTTAAGTCAGCGGTGAAAGTCTGTGGCTCAACCATAGAATTGCCGTTGAAACTGGGAGGCTTGAGTATGTTTGAGGCAGGTGGAATGCGTGGTGTAGCGGTGAAATGCATAGATATCACGCAGAACCCCGATTGCGAAGGCAGCCTGCCAAGCCATTACTGACGCTGATGCACGAAAGCGTGGGGATCAAACAGGATTAGATACCCTGGTAGTCCACGCAGTAAACGATGATCACTAGCTGTTTGCGATACACTGTAAGCGGCACAGCGAAAGCGTTAAGTGATCCACCGGGAGTACGCCGGCAACGGTGAAACTCAAAGGAATTGACGGGGGCCCGCACAAGCGGAGGAACATGTGGTTTAATTCGATGATACGCGAGGAACCTTACCCGGGTTTGAACGCATTTCGACAGCTCTGGAAACAGAGTCTCTAGCGATAGCGATTTGCGAGGTGCTGCATGGTTGTCGTCAGCTCGTGCCGTGAGGTGTCGGCTTAAGTGCCATAACGAGCGCAACCCTTGCCACTAGTTACTAACAGGTAAAGCTGAGGACTCTGGTGGGACTGCCAGCGTAAGCTGCGAGGAAGGCGGGGATGACGTCAAATCAGCACGGCCCTTACATCCGGGGCGACACACGTGTTACAATGGCGTGGAAAGGGAGGCCACCTGGTGACAGGGAGCGAATCCCCAAACCACGTCTCAGTTCGGATCGGAGTCTGCAACCCGACTCCGTGAAGCTGGATTCGCTAGTAATCGCGCATCAGCCATGGCGCGGTGAATACGTTCCCGGGCCTTGTACACACCGCCCGTCAAGCCATGGGAGCCGGGGGTACCTGAAGTCCGTAACCGCGAGGATCGGCCTAGGGTAAAACTGGTGACTGGGGCTAAGTCGTAACAAGGTAGCCGTACCGGAAGGTGCGGCTGGAACACCTCCTTCTGGAGCTTCAGGATTCCGTACCGAGGTCATACGAGGTATTGATCCCTTGTGCTGTTGAGATTATGTTTATATATAGATCTTACAGACCGGGAGGCCGGTCGGAGAGAAAAAGATGACGCTGGGACGTAATTCTTGGCAAAGTTGACAGTCCTATAGCTCAGTTGGTTAGAGCGCTACACTGATAATGTAGAGGTCGGCAGTTCAACTCTGCCTGGGACTACTCCGAATGAGGGGGATTAGCTCAGCTGGCTAGAGCATCTGCCTTGCACGCAGAGGGTCAACGGTTCGAATCCGTTATTCTCCACAGTTTATTGAGAGGGATAGGCATCAGCCAATCCCGTCCCGACGACAGTCGGGCTCAGTAAGAAGGATCTTTGACATGTTGGACATCAAAAAGAAGAAACAAGTAGAGCGAGCTTAAGATATATCAACCCGTGCGTCAAGTACGAGGTGAGAGAAAGTAAGCAAGGGCAGACGGTGGATGCCTTGGCTCTCGGAGGCGACGAAGGACGTGATAAGCTGCGAAAAGCTCGGGGGAGGCGCAAATAGCCGTTGATCCCGGGATATCCGAATGGGGCAACCCGGCAGGCTGAAGGCCTGCCATCCCGTAAGGGAGGCGAACGTGGGGAACTGAAACATCTAAGTACCCATAGGAGGAGAAAATAAACAATGATTCCGTAAGTAGTGGCGAGCGAACACGGAAGAGCCCAAACCCATGTCGTCTAGGC